>Ga0164311_10000267_pt1 | contig 21767 bp, 27 predicted proteins | sample GuaBasSedimGuay2_FD_121796 | JGI IMG/M metagenome (GOLD analysis project Ga0164311, IMG submission 121796) | Subseafloor sediment microbial communities from Guaymas Basin, Gulf of California, Mexico - Guay2, Core 4569-9, 9-12 cm | ecosystem: Environmental > Aquatic > Marine > Hydrothermal vents... | reverse complement strand
ATCTACATCTACTACGGGAAGAGCGACGCGACCTACGCGGGGGACGGAGAAGCTACATTTTTGTTCTTCGACGACTTCTCCGAAGCGGAGCTAGATCCCGATAAGTGGTGGATTTACGGGCACACGGAGATAAGCGATGGAATACTGACATTTTACGGCGGGAGCGGCTATCATGGCTCTGGGAATAGGATTCAGAGCAAGACGAGCTTCTCTCCGGGTGTTGCGTGGAGGTTCAAGGCGAAGTATGATTTGACGACATACTACACGATCCGTAGCGGGCTGACCGACGGTTCAAATCCGAGCAAGAGATTCGGTAGCGATCCCGATAACACGTTTCTAGACGTCACCCCCGAGAATGGCAACGAGAGGTTGATAAACCGTGTGGACGCCAGCGGGGTCTCCGCAAATTTGCAGAGCATCTCGGAGAACGTCTGGAGGACTTGGGAGCTCAGGTGGCTGAGCAATAAGACGGTATTGGTCTGCTTCGAGACCGGCAACAGCGTGAGCCTGACCGACAAGGTACCATCCGTGGACCTCTATCCGGGCTTTGACGCAGAAGGAACTGGTCAGTCGAAGTGGTATATAGACATCGTCTTCCTCCGTAAGTACGTAGACCCCGAGCCGAGCCATGGGACGTGGTATGCGGAAGAAGAGCAAAAGGTTACCCTTTCCGGCAAGGTTCAGCTCCCCGACGGGACAGCGGTAGCCAACGCGACGATAATCGTGATAGACGAGGAGACCAACGAGATATTGGCGACGACCACGAGCGCCAGCGACGGGACGTGGAGCGTGGAAATATCGCCCGGAAAAACGGTCACGGTGGTCGCCATCCCGCAGGAGTCCGACTATGGGGGTGATGCGAAGCCGCATATCCAAGCCTCATAGGTGAGAGAGTGTGCCGACCTGTGGGTATTCCCCTCCTGAGAAGACTAACATCGTCCTGACCCTCGAGTATGAATACTCGCCACCACCAAAAACTAACATCGTCCTGACCCTCGAGTGCCCCAGCATGAAGTTCAAGGAGGTGAGCGATTCGGCGAAGGTTACCGAGCCTCTCTTGAAGAAGTGTCCGAGCAAGTCGTTCAGCGACTCGTTCAAGGGCTACGATTACAAGGGATTTGTCATGTCCCCAACCGATCTGTTCAAGGGAGTAGATTTTGAAGAGCATTGGAAAAGCCTCTATCGCACAATCTCGGACGTCGCCACAGTCGTCGACATGTTCCAGAAGAGTTGGGGTCGTATCACAGTTCTGAGAGATCATTTCATCGATGAGGGTTCGACAAAATTTGGCCTTGGAAAGAGGTTTGAGGACTCCTTGGCGGTATATGAAGTGAAGCTCGTCAAAGCTCCAGAGAAAGCGATCTTGGAATCGGTTAAGGGGCTGGATCTGTTGAGTAAGTCTATCAGCTCCCGCATATCCGAGGTCTTTATAGCTTGCGACTTCTTGGGCAAGGACGTCCACAAGCCCTTCATGGACTCGCTCAAAGCTTACGACTTCAAGGGGTTCGTGATCTCGCCCTCAGACCTCCTCAAGGCGGCGGACTTCGAGGAGCATTGGAAGACCCTGTACAAGTCCGTGGAGGACGCCGTCAAGGCGCTCGACTTCGTGCTCAAGTCCTCCGGCTTTCACAGGAGCTTCTCGGACTCCACGAGGGCCGCTGACCTCTTGGAGAAGGGAGTCGCCCTCATCCACTCGGACGCGTGGGCGGTCTCGGACGTCATCTCCCGCGATCTGGGCAAGGTCTCGACCGACTCGTTGGCGGCCTCCGACTGGATCGTGAGGCTCGTGGGACGCGTCCTCGCCGACTCCGCCGTCGCCACGGATTTCGTCGAGCGGCAACGGGGCGCGCTGATCATCTTGAGGGATACCTTGGTGGACGAGGGCTACATGAGCAAGGGCATCGTGTGGCACTTCAGGGAGTGGTGGGTCTTCGTCAGGGACTATGGGCCGTTCAGGGAGATCGGAAAGCTGGCGAGGGATCACGTGAAGGCTTACGACTTCAAGGGGTTCGTGATCCAGCCGAAGGAGTTCGTAAGCCCGACCGACTGGTTGCTCAAGGGAGTTGGCAAGGGGCTCTTGGAGCCCGTGAAGGGGATCGACTGGATCTCCAAGAGCTTGCTGTCGCACATCGCCGATGCGTGGAGGGTGGAGGAGAGGGTCGAGAGGTTCTACAAGGGAATCTTGGAGATCTCGGACGCCGCATCTTCCGTGGACTTCTTCTCGAAGGGCGTGTCGACGACCCTGAGGGACGCCTTCAAGGGCTATGACTTCAAGGGATTCGTCCCGCTCCTGAGGGACGCGGTGAAGGCCGTCGAGGTCAAGGTGTTGGTCGGCAAGGGGCTCACCATGATCTTGGTTGATAGATTCGTGGACGAAGGTTATGTGGCCAAGCTCCCGGCGAGGACGGTTGGCGACCTGATGAAGTCCAGCGACTTCTTGCTGAAGGTCGCCTTCACGCTCTTCGGCGAGGCGGCTAGGAGGGTCTACTTCCACAAGGTTCACGGCGACATAATCCTACCGGAGGACCACAACGTCAGGAACTTGGCCGCCCAAGCCCTAGTCGAGGCGGTTAAAAGGCTTAAAGACAAGCTGGAGCAGATGTAGGCTTGGGGAATGACCCTCGAGGACGAGATAGCGGCCATGGAGGACTTGCTGAAGCAAGTGGAGTTCGTGCAGAAAGGGGACTACGTCTTGGCGAGGCACCCGAACTTCTTCGCGGACTTCCTCCCCCACGCCTACGAGGCCGTCAAGGAGCTCTACCGAAAATACGTGGAGAAGACGGGGGAGACGGACTCGGACATAGAGCACTGGCTCGCCATGGCGGAGGCGAGGCTGAAGATGATCCAGAGGGTGAAGTGGGGAGACCTAGTCCTCACGGTCCACCACAACGCGCTGGTCGACGTCTTCAAGCCCTTGGAGATGGTCTTGCTGAGGCTCGAGGAGAGGCTGGGGTGAGCGTTAGGGCTTGACCGCCTCCGCGATCATGTTCGTGCCGCCGTCGCTCTCGATCTTCAAGATGATGAAGCCGTGGGACTTGAGGAGCCTCCTCATGGCCCTCATGGTGAACCCGGACTTGTGGTAGTTATGTTCGTAGTCTTGGCCGCCGTAGACCCAAAAGCTGACCGCCTTGTAGTCGGAGCCGAGCTTCGGGTCTAGGATCACCTTTACGGCTATGGCCTCCAGATCCGGGCACTGGATCACGAGCCTGCCCCCGGGCTTGAGTATCCTCTTGACCTCTCGGGTCACCTCGTCGACCCTGTGGAAGCCCACGTGCTCTAGGCTGTCCTTCAATAGCACCAGATCGAACTCCCCGTCCCTGAAGGGGTAGGGGGTTTTCTCCATGTCCCACACGAGATCGGGCTCCACCTCCGGCCTGATGTCGACGTTGACCCACTCCTCCTCGGGCGTGGACTCTTTCTTATCCAGACCACAGCCCAGATAGAGGCATCTCATACTCCGGTCACCCCGAGGCGTAGCGGGCGATTATGTCCTTCAGCTCCTCGGCTATCCGGGGCCAAGTGAAGTCCCGGGCTATGCGGGTGCGAGCATATTCCTGCGCCCTGGCCCTGTACTCGTCGAGGTTGTCGAGGATCTCGTGGGCCTTCTCCACGGCCTTTTCCAAGATCATCTCGACCCCGCCGCCGACGTGTATGGAGTTCCCCTCGAACACGTGGGGACAGCGCCTCGAGGGCACCAAGCCCCACTCGGGCATGTAGTCCTCCCACGCGCCGCCCCTCGCCGCGATGACCGGCACCCCCCTGGCGAGCGCCTCCAGCCCCGGGAGCTCGAAGCCCCCTCCCCTGCTCGTCAGGAGGAACAGGTCTGCGTTGTCGTACAGATCCATCTGTTGCCGCTCCCCGAGCCAGCCGCTGAATATCCTCTTCTGCCGGTCATCCGCGAGCCTGACGCCCCAATTGTCCTTGATCGCCAGGGCCACGTCCTTGCGCTCCGCCTTCAGCCGCCGATAGATCTCCATCAGCAAGTCCTCTCCCTTCCTGTACTCCGAGTGGACGATGTATGCCAGCAAGATCTTGAGCCTCCGCCTCCTCAGGTCGCGGAGGGCAACGGGGAACGGGTTCTGCCTCCTCGGCCTGTTCACGAACTCCGGCTCGACCCCGTGATGCAATACGTGAATCGGCACCCTGACCCCGGAGGACTCATAGGCCCTCTTCGCGAAGTTGGAGGGCACTATCATCGCGGTCGCCTCGTTCGCGAGCTCGACGGCGTGCTGGGAGAGGCGGTCGCTGTCGGCCACGTCAAGCCCTATCAACCCGTGTAGCCTCGGCAACCTGTGGGCGAGGTGCTTGGCGAAGGCGTCCATCGGGTAGAAGTACGGGTGCAGGAGGACGAGGGGACTTGAGGCGACCTCCATGCACGGGAGCGTGAGCTCGTCGATCTCCTCGACCCTCATGAGCTTCCTGAGGTACTTCAAGTGCTTCCTCGAGATCAGGGAAAAGCTGACCTTCTTCCACATGGGATAGACGTACCAAATCGGGGCTCTCATGGTTTCCATGTGCAGATGTCCACCAACTCTTCTTTCGTGGGAAGCCTTATCAACCTATCGACCCTCTGGATCTCGACCCTCGGCAACTCCCGGACGGGGGCGGCTGGGGCGTCGACCGCCCTGACCTTCTCCCCTATCTCGACGACGTAGCCGCTGAAGAGGTATCCCCTCGACTTGAGCTCCGAGATCAGGTACTCGGCGAAGTTCTTCATGAAGGGGCTGGGCTTGAAGTCCGTGAGCTTGCCCCTGACGGGCTTCCAGAGGTATTTTCTGGCGGGGTAGTCGGGGGAGGCTATGCCCTTGAGCCGCTCCACATAGACGGATTCCAGTAACTCCTGTAGGTCTATGACCCCGCCGAGCGCCCGCATGAGGTATGCCAAGATCCGCTCGGCCTTCTCCTCGACCCACTGGGCATAGGTCTTGCCATAATGCTTGAGCCACCAACCCTCCTCAGAAGACAATCGCCAGCCACCATAGGTAGAACTCTTGGCCGGAGCTAGGCGCGGCCTTGAACCTCACGGTTATGTTGTAGGCGTCCGCATCCCAAGAGTCTATATCTGGGAGGTTGGGCGTCCTCTTCCCGACGAAGCAAACGTCCGGCCTCCTCCCCAGCGTGTGGGCTATGTTGAAGGTGGTGGTGGAGCCGTCGCCGACGAGCTTTATCTCCCCGCCCTGCATCTGCGCCGGAATCCTGCCGTCGAGCTCCTCCAGCGCGTCGACGATCTTGTTGTACTCCTCCGGGAACAGGGGCTCCACGCCCTTATAGGTCAAGCCCCACTTGGACACCCTTAGCCAGCCCCCTCTCCCTCCTCCGGCGTGTAGGAGAGCGGTATCCTGAGCTTCCTAGCCTTCCTCAGGCCGGCGATCGCCTTGTAGAACTGTATCTCGTAGTCGTCGAGGCCCCACTTCTTCAGCGCCTCCAGCTCGGAGCTGAGGGTCGCGTCGTCGATCAGCCCGTCCACGTAGAGGTTGATGAGGTCCCTTATGTATTGCCTGACCTCCGACATGACGGGCCTCACCCTGATGTATTGCTCGTACATCTCCTTGAGCTCCTGCTTCTCCTGCGGGGTCAGCGGGAGCGCCTCGACCATCTCGTAGACCTTCCCGAGGGCGTAGTCCCTGGCCTTCGGCGAGTACTCGGCGAGGGTCATGAGCCTGCTCACCGTGCCTATCAGCTCGGTCCAGGCGTTCCTCCACCTCTCGAGGTCCCCCGTGTACATCATCAAGTCCTTCTCCTTGTCGGTGAGCCCGAACTGCTCGGCGTAGTTGGTCAAGATCCTCTCGAAGTCCTCCTTCTTCATCATGAATCTGGCGTAGAGGGCCTCGGCCCTCGTCAGCATCCTCCTCACCTCGTTGACCAAGGGCCTCAGGTCGACGTACTTCGCCCAGAGGGGCCTCCACTCCTCCGGCACCATCTTGGCCTCCATGACCTGTTGGAAGAACTTTCTCGCCTCGGGGATGTACTCGGCTATCGTGGCCAGCGACATCGGCGTCGGGATGTACTCGCGCCTGTTCTGGGACGCCTCGGCCCTCAGCATCTCTATCTGGGATCTCAAGTCGAATATCTTGAGCTCGTCCTCCGTGAAGTTGAGCATCTTCGCGGCGGCCAAGACCTGTCCCTCATAGCCCTTAGCCGCATTCGTGTACCTGAGGGCTCGGAAGTATGCGTTTATCAGCCCCCTTATGTCGTCGGCGAGCGGCTTGACCCTTATGTAGTCGCTATAGAGGGCTCTCCACGCGGCCGGCGTCTTCCTGACCGCGAACATCTGGTTTATCAGGCTGTCTGGAACCTTCACGACCTCCGCTATGGTGGCCAAGGTCATCGGCGTCGGTATGTTCGCGGAGTACTCCCTGACGAGCGTCTCCAGCTCGACCCTCTTCCAGAGTATCTGGAGCTCCTTCTCCGTGAAGTTTATCAACTTCGCACACTCAAGGGCCGTCGACTTCAACTCCTCTGGGACGGGCGCGTAGAGCATCGCCCTCCTGAGGGAGGTCAAGAGCCCCCTGACGTCGTCGGCGAATGGCCTGGCCTTGATGTACTTCCTCCAGAGATCTTGCCACTCGGCGGGTATCTGCCTGGCCTCGAACGCCCTGTTTATGTCCTCGTCCGTGACGTTTACGTACTCGGCGAGGGTGGCGAGCTGGGACGGGGTCGGGGCGTACTCCCTCATGGCTATGCCGAAGAGCACCTCGGCGACCTCGCCTATGAACTTGATCTCGAGGTCGGTCAGCTTGGCGTACTTGTCCACGAGCTCTATGAGCTTCGCCAAGTCCTCCGTTGTGACGGCGCCGTAGGCGACCCTGTACATGATCCAGCCGAGCCACCTCTGAGTCCAGCGCCTTATCCTCCTGACCGTGAAGACGTCCCTCCAGATGGAGAGGGCGTCGACGTAGGGCTTGAAGTAGGACTCGACCACCTTGAGCCTCAGCTCCTCGGGCAACGTCGTCCCGGTGATGTCCTTGTACGCCGCGGAGAAGTAGGCGTTTATGGAGGAGACCACGGAGTTCAGCCTCTCCTTGACCTCGTCGTAGCTCTCTATGATGAACTCTTGGTAGCCCGTCAGCACGTCCTTCTGGATGTCCCTCAAGATGTCGAGCGCCCTATCCATGAGCGCCCTGAGCTCCAAGAGCTTCCTCTCGGGCGGCAAGAACATTATGGGCAGGTTGATCCACCCGGATTTCCATGATAGGTGCTCGGCGTCGAAGTACGCCACCTTGAACGAGGCGGTTATGAAGCCCGAGAGGAACTTCTCGAGGGAGTCGATGTCCCAGAAGCCCTCCCTGAACAGGTTGATGAATCCCGTCCTCAGCAACGTCCTCTCCTCGGTCAGGGCGTTCACCGCCTCCGCCACAGCGGTCACGGGCACCCAGTAGGGATGGAGGCCGGTCGCCTGGAGGGTTCTGCAAAACACGGTCAGATCCAGCCTTATGCCCGACGCGGGTTGGCCCTCTATGACGGAGCTGGCGACGGTCGACATCGGGGTCGAGATCCCGACGCCCTTGGCGCCCATCAGCTCGTATATGCCCCACCTCACCATCCACCTCTGGTCTATCTTGGTCGGTATGTCCGCCAAGACGTCTTGGATTATGACGTTGTCCGACGGCCAGCCCTCCTTCCACGCGAACCTGGCGTAGTCGTGCCACTTCATGTAGCTCTTGAACAACTCGGTCAGCTCCGCGGCCTTCCCTTGTAGGGCGGTCGCATCCGAGGGCGGCGGCAATCCGAGCTTCGCCGCGTCCGCCCTGTCCTCGTCGGACGCCTTCGCCCAGAGCATGTAGCTTATCCCGCGGGTGAAGAAGTGCCAGAGCCTCTCGGGCGGCGGATACCTGAAGTGGAGGAGGTAGTACATTATTGCTATGTCCCTAGTCATCCCCCTCATCTGCAACGCCTTGACGAACGACTCCGGCTCCAAGATTATGTCTCTGACCATCATCCGGCAGACATCGCTGGGCGGCGGTAGCTCGTGCATGAGGCTCCTCGGCCACCTCCTCGCCCTCCTCGTGTACTCGTAGAACCTGTCCTTGATCTCCACGTACTCCTCGTTGGCAGGGGCGATCATCGTGTATATGGCCTCATCGGAATACCCGAAGGTCGCCAGATAGTACCTTATCTTGGCCCAGAGGAACTGGAAGTTGGTCGTGGGTAGACCCCGTTCGGACTCGTACTCCATCCACCTTCGGAGCACCTCCAAGAGGGTGTCCTCCCTCGGGATGTTCACGGTGACCAAGTTCCTGAAGAGCGTGTTCAGCAACCTGGCTATCGGCCTCGTGATCCAGATGCCGAGCCCGTAGGTTATGGAGTCCTGTAGCCTCCTCATCGACCTCTCCAGCCAGTCGCAGAACGTGTGCAAGGACGCACCCAGCGACTTGGCCAAGTTGATGGTGGTGTCGACCCCTATTCCCACGGGCCTGAGGTTTATGCGTAGCGGTAACTCCAAGCCGCCAAGCCATCTGGCCACGGCCTTGCCAGTCCACGTCACGACCCTGATGGGTAGCTGTCCGTAGAACGGGAAGAGCAGGGCCCCGATCGTGTAGATTATGTTCTCGGTCATCTTGGTGGCGAACTCGCCGAACTCTATCCCGGTGAGCTCGGCCATCTTGAGGGCGCCCCAGATGTCCCCTTCCCAGAAGGGCTTGAACGCGTCCTCGAAAGCCTTCTTCGTCGGCTCGACGATCGCGTCAAACAATCCCTTGACCCAGTCGACGAGCCCGTCGAGGGGCCCCGGCGAGTGGCCGCGGAACAAGTTTATGTATGCCATGCCCAAATCTGCGGTCAAGCTCTCGATTCCCTTGAAGGCGGCCACCACGAGGCCCTTGAGCGCTTCGGTGATTCCCCGAACCCCTTCCCAAAAGGCTTTCTGGATCGTCTCCCAGAAGGAGACCAGGCCCTTCCTGACCCATTCGAGGAAGTCTAAGAACTTCTTCCACGCATCCTGCAAGGGCTTGATGAACACCGTCTCGACGAACTTCCACGGATCGGTGAACATCCAGACGAACACGTCCCACCACGCCGGCGACTCCGCTTCGTAGAGCTTGGTCAGGTTCTCCCAGAACATCTTCATGCCCTTGTACGCGTCCTCGCTGAATCCCTCCTTGACCGATGCCCAGTAGTACGAGAAGTAGACCAGCGCCGGCGGCGGGGAGGCCGCGCCGAGGGTCACGTCCCAGTATGCCTTCGTCCACTTCCTCGCATAGGACGTCATGTGGCCCTCGAAGAGCTCGGGTAGCTGGAGTATCGCGTTCGTGAAGCCCATGAGAACCTTCCCGAGCTCGGTCAGCGCCTTTCCGAACTTCTCGAGCTCCTCCCTCAGCGCCTCCATCAAGTCCTTGTAGGACTGGATTATGAACTTCTGAACCTCCCTCGCGTTCTCGAGAATCCTGTCCGTCAGCTCCTTCGACGACCAAGTCAGGTTGTTTATGACGTCGCGGAAGTGCCTGTTCAGAGCCTCCTGTAGCCTGTTGTACGTGTCGAGCACCTTGCCGGTGAACCTGTCCATGTTCTCGATGATCGAGTCCATCAGCCTGTTGTAGGACTCCAAGATGGCGCTCGTGATCGTCTCGAGGTTTCGGGCCACGGCGTCCGTGAACTCGGTCATTATGTCCCTTATCATGTCCGCCGTGGCCTTGGCGGTGTCGACGATGGCGCCTATGATCGTCCTCATGTTGTCCGCCACGGTCTGGGCGAAGTCGGTCAGCGAGCGGTCTATCGTCTGGGAGATGAGCTCCATCCCCTCCACGATGGTGGAGTGGAGCTCCCTGATCCCGCTACTGAGGGAGTCGTACATCGCCGGGACGTATTCCTGCCAGATCCTCACCGCGGTCTGTATATCTCCCCTCAGCAAGGCTATCGTGCCCGCCAGCGACGCTCCCACGGAGCCTATCGCCGCCGCCAAGGACGCCCCCAGATCCGTTATGCGGGCGGCGAGGGTTCCCAATATCATGTTGGCCGCCTGCGCTATGCCCGCGCCCACCGTGGCGAACCCCACGGCGATCGAGGACGAGAGCTGTGTTATGGCCGTGCTGAGAGCGGCGCCCAGCTCCACTATGCTCGTGGATATTGCGCTGACTATCGTGACGGTCGCTTGGGCCACGGCCGCCCCGACTTGGGCTATGCCTGTCGCCAAGGACGCCGACGCGGTCGCTATCGCCGTGCCTATGGACGCCCCGACCTGCGCTATCGCGGTGCTGAGGGACGCCCCGAGGGCGGCTATGCTACTGGACAGCGAGTAGCCGAGTTGTGCTATGGCGCCCGAGAGGGCCGTCGAGACGTTGACTATCGCCACCGAGAGGGACGCGCCGACCTGATTTATGGCCGTGGCGAGGGACGCGCCGACGGAGGCTATGGCGGCGCCCAGAGACGATCCCATGGCGGCTATCGCGCCGCTCAGAGAGGTGCCGAGGGCGGTTATGGAGGCCGAGATGCTCGCCGCCACCGAGGCTATCGAGCGCGATAGGGAGGCGCCGACGGAAGATATGGCCGAGGACAGAGAGGAGCCGAGCGAGGATATTGCGGAGGACAGGGAAGACCCGACCGAGGAGATGGCCGAGGATAGCGTCGATGTCGCTGAAGATATGGCGGAGCTGATCGTCGAGGCCACGGAGGATATTGCGGACGAGAGCGTCGAGGCCACGGAGGAGATGGTGCTACTGAGCGTGCTACCCACGGTGGAGATCGCAGAAGACAGCGCCGACGCCGTGGAGGAGATCGCCGAGGACAGGGACGAGCCGACGGAGGAGATGGCGTTCGACAGGCTCGACCCCAAGCTCGTGATCCCGGCGTTCAGGGTATTGAAGTAGTCCCTGGTGGCGGAGGTGATCTCCCGAATTGCATCGCTTATCGCCGATCCCACCTCGCGGATGACGTGGGGGGCGACCTCGCCGACCTTTATCAGGACTTGGGCTAGGATGTCGGATATGAAGTCCTTGACCCCCTCTATGACCCCCCTGAGTTGCGACACGATCCAGTTCTTGGCCCCATCTATCAACGAGGTGAGGAAGCCCCTGAGCTGTCCGAGCGGATCGGTCACGCCGTGGACGGCCGACGCTATCAGATCCAACCTGACGTATTGGACGAACTCGGACTCGCTGAAGACGGCCGCGCAGGAGGCGCCGAAGGTCACCCCTTCCTCCGAGACCTCGAGCTGGGCGCTGAAGGCCACCTCCGCGATCAGCTCCGGCTCCTTGGCGAGGGAGTCAGCTAGGAGCTTGGCGACCCGGGCGATCTCCTCCGGCGACAGCTCTAGGGCGACCTCGTGCTCGCTCACGTTATCACCCTCTTGAGGAACTCCGTCCCGTAGGCGTACTCCATAAACTTAAGTTTGCTTACCTCTATCTTAAGCTTATCGAGCAGGTCTCGCTCGCTCCTCGCGTCCAGGGTGAAGATCTTCGACACGATCCCCTTGTACTCGAGCTGGATCGAGGCGTGGTACCACGGCTCCCCCGGTATCACCTCGGTCTTGCTGACCTCCAGTATCAGCGCTCGAACGCCATCTACCTCTACATAAAAAGGAGGAAGGGTTATCCGGGGCCTCTCCATCAATAGGTCTCTTGGTCTACCTTATATAAGAGGGTTGCGAGGGAGGCGGCGCGAACTTCCTGACGAGCTCGGTGAGCTTCTTGACCACCCTGAAGAGCTCCTTCGCCTTCTGGGCCAAGGGGCACTCGGTGACCTTCTCGCACTCCAGGGTCGAGTACTCGAAGGACAGCTCGTGGGTCTTCAAGAGGAGCTCCTGCATGAGGGCCGCGAGCTCGTCCCTGTACTCCTCAGGGATCGCCGCCGCCTCCGGGGCTACGGGGGCCGGAGCGCCAATTGCCTGCGCCTGCGTCGAACCCGCTTTCCTAACCGCTCTTTTTCTTGGCGTAGGTGCGGAAGCCATATCCTCGACCTCTCATACAAACATTCTAACACCTGTGTATTTAACCCTTGTCTGCTCCAGTTGTCGAGCCACCAGCTCTTGAACTCCTCGTCGCTCATATACCTCCAAGAGTCGTAGCCCCACTGGTGGACCTTGGCCTTCCAAGATATGAGCTGGAGGACGGCGTTCTTGTATTGTCGGATCTTCATGGAGTTGGACTCCTCCGGCGGGATCTGGGACTCGACCCACCTCTCGACGTGCTTCCTCATGGTCATCAGCAAGTGATATTGCTCCGCCCTGTCGCTTCGGTGCAACTCTTGCATCTCCTCGGGCCTGTTGTAGTTCCCGAACGCCCAAGGCGTCAGGGGTAGCTGGTTGATGAACTTGTAGTACTTGTGCAGGAGGAGGTCGAAGAGCTTCGGGTTCTTCTTCCCCTCCTCTTGGCTGAACGTCGACTCCTTCGGGAGCAGGAAGCCGTAGCCGAGCGGGGTCACCCCCAAGATGAAGCCAAACATGAGCTGGTCGAGGGTCGAGCACTTGACCTTCACCTCCCGCCCCTCGTGGTTGATGAACGTGAACTCGGCTAGTTCGCTGGACCTCCTGGCGAGCGGGGCCTTGCCGAGCGGGCTCAACCCGAGGATGAACGTGTCCCTCTGGGCGGAGAAGAGGAGGCTGAGCCTGTCGAAGATGTGCCTGTCGGTGGCCTCGGTCATGTCGAGCAACTTCCGCACGTCCTCCATCGATCCGAGGTAGGAGATGTCGGGGAGCCTGAGGAGCCTGAGCCTGTGGAACGTCGCCCTTATGAACTCTCGGGCGAGGACCGGGTCGTAGACTCCTCGGGCGTACATGGTGACGCCGTAGATCGCCTTCTCGGGCCTCGTCATCATCAGGTCTTGCTGGAACTGCTCCTTGAACATGGTCTGTAGCATCGACGGGAACTCCTTCATCCAGATGAAGAGGGACTCCATGCTTATCCTCTGGAAGTCGACCCAGATCCCCTGATCTATCTCCTCGTCGGTCGGCGTCTCGTACTCCTGATAGAGGTTGAAGGGCTCGAAGTCGATGGGCAATATCCCGTAGATCAGCCCGAGCCCGAGCTGGCTCAGGTCGAAGGGGTGGATCTGGAGCCAGAGCCACTCCGCAAACAGGGGCATTATGTCCAAGAACCTGATCCAGTTTATGCTGAGACCTTCGCTCGACAAGACCTTCAAGAAGTACATCAACTTCGCCTTTCTCCAATCTGGCTCTCTCCTGGGCACGCCGCGATCACCCCACGAGCCTCGGGTAGAGCTTGAGGATGTCGAACTTGCGGGCGTGCCGGGCGACGGCCCGCTTGGCCGCGGAATACTTCTTCTTGTCCGCGTGGAGCTCGCAGGCGGCCTCTATCGCCCGCAGGAGCTCCTCGGGCTTGTAGAGGTGCAGGGTGTAGAGGATTCCGTGGCCGCAGTCGAACCTCGTGACGGAGTCGTAGACCACCGGGATGTTGTGCTTCCCCTCGACTATCTCGTTGAGCGGCGCGTAGTCCAAGTACACGACCGGCACGCCCATGGCCTGAGCCTCCAAGACCGGGAGGCCGAAGCCCTCGCTCAGGGTCACGCCGAGGTAGAAGTCGAAGCAACCTATCATGGACAGGACCCGCTCGCGGGAGAAGTTGCCGAATCTCGGGTCCACCCTCGCGTTCTCCAGCCCCGAGTAATACTTGGCGGCGGCCGGCTCCGTCAAGATGTAGAACTCGGCGTTGGGCACTTGCTCCGCCGCGAGCTTGATCACCTTCGCGAGCCTGTCGTGCCCCTTGCGGGGCTGGGAGTTCGCGACGAAGCCGAAGAGAACCTTGCCCCGCCCCTTCCCGATCGGGCGGCTCAACTGCCTCGCCCGCTTAACGGCCTCCAAATCTATCCCGTGGTGGACGACGTCGACCACCCTGACCCCCTGCCCCTCGATCATGTCCCTGGTGAAGTAGCTGTTCGCCACCACCTCGCATTCCCTCTTGAGCCAGTCGTATATCAGGTGGGACTTCGGCTCGCCCTCGACGGTCACGTAGAGCTTCGACGGCACGCCCCACTTGTTCAAATCCCTCCAGACCATGAACCAAGAGGATATGGTTATCGGGCTGAAGACCGTGACGAGGATGCATCTCTCGAACATGCGCTTGGCGTCGATGGCCGACAGTAGCTGGGGGATCACGTGAACCTCGTGGCCGACCTTCCTCAAAGCCTTGGCAATATCGGCGGCGACGTTCCTCAAACTAACAGCTCTACTCGTGAGTATCCCAACTCTCGCCATCAGTAGAAAAAAATAGGAGGGTGGTTTTAAGGGTTGGTCTATCGGCTAGGCCCGACCCCCTTAGTACGGAATGGCCCAGCCGACCACGACCTGGATGATCTCGTCGCAGATCGATGGGTCTAGGCCGAACGCTGAGGTGTAGTAGCTCTTTAGCCCGGTGGCGATCTTCGTCGCGGCGTCTCCCTTCTGCCTCACTACGTGCTTAGTCAACGCCAGCGCGAAGGCCAAGTAGGTGGCCCTCTGGCCACCCGCGATACCGTACTCGTCCAAGATCGGCCTGACTAGGTCCCTGACGGTGCTGACGGTGTTCATTCCCTCCTGTGCCCTGTCGAGGGCCACTTGCTGGACCTGGGTGAATCGGTTGCCTATCGTTGTGGGGTCGAACTTCGCCTGGTACTTCTTCCACATGTCTAGGCCGGACTTGTAGAGCGGCATTTCCTACCACTCACCCCTTTTCCGTCGTCCTACACCTGCCTGAATGCTTATATAATGTTTCCCGTAAAGTTTTCTTGAGAAAACCTTGGAAGCCTTGACAGAGGTGGAGAGGCTGTTCACCCTCAGGGAGGCGGCGGTGCTACTCGGGGTCAGCTACTGGACGGTCTACGAGTTGGTAAGGAAGGGAAAGATCAGGGCCGTCAAGACGCCGAGCGGCAGGTGGAGGATTCCGAAGAGCGCCATGGAGGAGTACTTCAAGCAATTGTTCCAAAAGGAGGAGGTGGTGTAGATGAGCTACGACATCATCGAGCTCGTGGTTCCCAGCACCATCAGGCGCAGGCTCGAGAAGATCGCCAAGGAGAAGGGCGTGAGGGTGGAAGACCTCATAATGCGGGCGATAGTAAAGGTTATAGAGGAATTTGGGGAGTGATGCTTAGGGGGATCAGGTCTTGTCGCTCCAAGCGAAGGTCTTGAACCTGTTGAGCGGCGTCAGGGACCCGGTATTGAGGATGGACGTCGCCACCACGATATTCTACTTGGCGGACATATTCGCCTCCGGGAGCGCCAAGGAGGGCGACGTGAGGAGGGCTCTCTACGAGGTGTGCACGGATGTGATAAGGGCGACCAGGCCCGACTTGGTGGACGAGGAGGTTCGAGAAGAGGCGGAGCGGATGACGAACGAGCTCATCGCGGCCTTCAGGACAGAGACGCTGAGGCGGAGGATCTCCACCCGCTTCCGGGCGAGGGGCCTCCCCACGCTATAGCATGAACACGTAGAAAGCGGAATAATCTATGCGATCCCAGCCTGACTTCATGTAGATGAGGACGTTTTCATAAGCTCCCTAATAGCATCCTGAATCTAATCCTAGAGGAGGGCGGAGAAGATGAGGATGGAGAGGAGAGAGAATAAAAAGAGATTTTGAGGCGAGGGTAAGGGGGTAGGTTAGATACCCAAAATGGGAAAGGTGAAGATTTTTTAGATAACTCCGTATACCTGATTATCGAGGGTGGAGACGGTGGAGAGGTTGGATCGGATAAGCAAGCTCCTAGACCGGCTCGCGGAAGAGGACTTTACACTCGAGAACATTGTCGACAACTCAGACCTCGAGCTCCTACTCGGCACTCGTGAACTCGTGGAGGCTGAGACGGCTACTCGCTCAAGGTACTTGAAATATATCACGAAGCGGGGCGATGTCCTCTATCCTCCAGCCCGCGAGGCCCTCTATAAGGCGCTCAGGGAGAGGGCTTACCTCGACGCCATCCTCAAGGCGGCCTTAGACTTCCTCGGAATCTGTGGGCCCCATAAGCTCGACTACCATCGCTTCGCCTACAAGCTCGCGAAGAGGCTCAAGGGCATGAGGGTCGAGCGCTGGCCTCAGATCTTGGAGGAATTCACTATTTGGTGGGAGAGACCCGTCAAGCTCGACCCCAAGGCCGCCAAGGTCATAACGATCCTAACCGCCAAGGTTCTCTACCAGCTCCATTACGGAAAGCTGAGGCTCGAGAAGATCCCCCACGAGATCCTCTATCCAGAGGTCAAACATGGAGGTGAGGAGCGAGCCGTCCAAGGGGGCTCTGGGGAGGGTTGAAGCTTTTTATAGTATCTTGGGCTTATTTTGTTGAGGTGCGTAAGGATGCCGTGCCCGCTCTTGGGTAGGTGCAGGAAGAAGGTCGACTTCGACACCTATACGGAGTACTGTTCGTCCACCCTTGAGGAAAAATGGAGGGAGTGCGACGAGTTCAAGAGGCTCACGAGCGGCGAGAAGACGCCGAGCGAGTGGAGCAGTGTGCTGTCGCCGTTCGGCCCCCCACTCCCGCCGTCACGAACCCCAAGCACTAGGAGGACCACCACCACGACCCGGAGCACCTAGCCCGGCGAACAGCCTGATGTAGGCCAGCGACGCCAGGCGCATGATGTGGAATAGTGCCTCCTGCGCCAAGGGCATCGGCTTTCCCTCCAGCCCTAGCTCCTCCGCTAACTTCCCCATGACCTGGTCGAAGAGGTCCTTGTCGTCGTTCAGGTCTGAGACTATCAGGCCGACGATGAGCTTCGACAAGACCTTCGGCTCCGGCGCCCTGAGGCCGTTCGACTCCAGCCACTCCTTGAGGCTCTTGTAGTGGCGGTTCACGATGGACTCGACGAAGCTCTCGAAGTCGCTCATGCCATTATCCCGTCGTTACCGCCTCTTTTGTTTTTTCCGCTTCCTCTTCTTCTTGCGCCTCCTCCTCTCCTCTTCCTCCTCCTCGTCCACCAGATCCATATACCAGCCCATGGCCCACACGTCGCTCACGCATCTCACCCCACGGTCTTGACATACCTCACCCTGGAGACGCCGAGGGCGCCGAGGGTCCGCATGATTATGTAGTTCGCGAGCCTCTTCCGCCTCTTGAGGTAGGACTGGGGCACGTAGAACTCCTGCCTCTCTAGGTCGACGTAGATGGGTATCCTGTCCCTGACCCTGACCCTCCTGCCGTCCTCCAGCCTCTTCCAGCTCTTCCTGTCGATGACGTGGAACTTCCTGCCGTTCAGCTCGACCTCCCTGAGCCTGAACTCGTGGGTCGGATACCTCCTCCTCAAGCCCTCGACGTATTCCACGAGGTCTTCGAGTTCCAGCCTCCTCGGCTCGGATTTCTTCACGACCTCGAAGAGCTGGTCGTACCTGCCGAACTGCCCCTTGCCCCTGACGACGGGCACGTGCTCATCGAATATCTTGACCAGTCGGATCACTGCCCGCCACCCCGGCGCTTGGCGAGGTACTCCTCCACCGCTTCGGCGATGAGGACCGAGAGCTTCCCCACGGGCCTCACCCACCGCTCGGCGGCGAGCTTCCAGAGCTCCTCGTACAGGCGCTTCGGTAGTATTATGGTCGTCCTCACGACCTCCTCCTCCGGGAAGTTCTTCGACCTGGGCACGATCCCACCTCTCCACAATATAACTACTTTTAGGCATATATAAGTTTTCTATGCCTTTTCACCGAATTGGGGGCGCTTGGGAAAAAAATTATGTGGGGTGTTCACCAGCTCTCCGGCGATCCATCCGACTCCGTCAGCCGGTGGTAGATGAGCAACATGTCCAGCCAGTGGAGCACGGTCAGGTATATCGCCCACCAGGGCATCGGCCACACGAAGAACAGCGGGACGCCGAAGACGTTGGCGCTCGCCAAGAGGAACAGCCTAGCCACCGTCTGGAGGAAGGCGTGGAGCTGGAGGGTCTCGAGCAGGGCCAAGGACACGGCGATGGAGAAGGCTAGGGAGATCGCCGCGTTCAGCGCCAAGTATTGGAGTATCTTCCTCATGGCCCACCTAATAGAGTATCCGGTCGATGATCGTCTTCGGCCTCAGTATGCCGAGGATGAAGGCGCAGTGCAGTCCGCCGACCTCGGCGTGCTCCGCCTGGAAGTGGGTGACCTTGAGGCCCCTAGCCCAGACCTCGTTGTTCAGGAACTGGTGGAGGATGTCCGCGCCGCGGTCGTCCCAGGGTATCAGGCCGTACATCACGCCGTAGTTCGGCCTCGCCTCCAAGGCTATGTAGAGCTCCTTGTCCCCGACCTTCTCGATGGCGAACTTCTTCGTCAGGAGTCTGCCGGAGGTGACGAAGTTCAGCCAGATGTTGTAGACGCCCCAGATGAGCAGTGCTATCGCTATGCCGGCCAAGAAGAACGCGAGCGCTATCTGGCCGGGGGTCGGCGGGAACCAGTGGTAGAGCAGGATGCAGGCGCCGTAGAAGAACCAGAGCCCGAGGATCAGCGGGACGCCGGCCAAGCCCTTCCTCCAGATCGCCCAGATCGATATGACGGCTATTATCACGGCCTCTATTATCAAGGGGTTCATGTCCATCTAACCCCCAGCAAAGGTCGTATATATTTGTATTTGCAGACGATGAAGAACTCCGAGCTACCGGCGAAGAGCAAGCCCACGAAGGCGTCGTCCTCGCTCGGCTTGTCCGAGGTGGCGAGGAAGGTCGGAGACCCGCTGTCGCCGGGTCTGGCCAGCCCGCGGACCACTATCACGTCCTCGAATATCACCCACTTGTCTCCGTAGAAGACCTTGACCTTCGCCGAGTCCGCCTCCACCCTCCCGAAGGTGACGCCGGTCGTCCTCCCACTCTTCCACACGGTCTTCTCCAATATCCCGTCGCCCGGGTGGGAGTTCTTCGGGTGTATTATCGAGCCGTCGTCCAAGTAGACCCCCTCGACGAGCTCCCGCGATTCGTCGACGGGCTCGAAGGTGGCGCAGGCGCAGTCGACCTTGGCGGGCTCCTCGCCGGCCGTGCACCACTCCTCCAGCAACCAGCCGAGGAAGAAGCAGATTATCCTCTTCCACCAGGGGAGCTTTCCCTTCGGCGGGACTGGAACCAACCGCTTGACCACTCCGACGACGTCGTTCTTCCCTCCGCCGTCATATTTACCGGGCTGTAAGACCTTGGTCTCCCCCGGGGTGCCCTTGAAGACGTGCCAGTTGCTCACGAGCACGCGAGAGCCGTCGGTCTCGTCTATGAAGCACCCCGAGAGGGTCCCGGCCGTGACCTCCTCGGAGCCTATGCTGATCCCTCCTGCTAGGGTCTTGAAGCGGGCGGTTCTGTCCACCCCCTAGCACCTCCTAAAACGCCGTAAATCTGCCGCTGATTTTTATGGTTACCTTGCGCCCCTGGATCTCCTTCACGCCCAAGGCCCTGGCCTTGGCGTCATCCTCGACGAAGATCACGACCTCACCCTCCTTTATCTGGTAGCCCATCACGCCGTCCTCCATCAGTAGTTTGTCCAATACCTTCGCGACGGGGTCTCGCTTGGCCATCGGCGATCACCTCACAGGACGTAGCGGTCGATCACCAAGAGTGCCCAGCCTATAGCGACGAGGGCTCCCCCGCCTATGTAGTCCCCAGCTTGTATCTGTTGTACTCCGAGGGTTATCAGGGCCACCGCTATCGTGTCCTTAGCTCCCTCTCCAACCGCCCTTAACGCCTTAAACTTGCGTGGCATGGCTCTCACGCTATCGGAAAGCATCGCTCACTTTAAGGTTTTCGACTACCAGACCTTCGCGCCGCAGGACTCGCATATTCCCGTCAGCGTGTTGACCGGCCCGCCGCAATAGGGGCACTTGTAGCCCTCCTTGACCTCCTCTTCCTCCTCCCTCCGCCTGAGCTCCTCGTATGGGATCTCGGGCTCGGGCCCGGGAGGTCTCAAGGGCTTCATCCTCCTCGGAGGCGGGGCGGCTCCCCTCAAGAGCTCCTCCAGTATCTCCATATAGGTGGCGGCCCCGAGCTGGGCGACTGCCGCCACTTCCTCCTCCTCTTCCTCCAGCTCTTCCTCTTCCTCCTCCTCTTCCTCCTCGCTCAAGGAACCCACCTCTCACCACTAAGTGCCGTCAAGCTGGAAAAAAATGTGTTGGAGGTCAGCCCTTCACGATGTATCGCTCGCCGTCGGAGTATAGCTTGGTCCCGAGGATTCTCACTATCACGCCCCTCTCCGCCGACTTCCACAGCTCCACGTCCACGCCCTCCCCCCAGATCTGGCTCGGGGAGACGTCCAAGATCTCCAGCGGGTTCTCATGTAGCACGTCCCCGGTGAAGACCTCTATCTTGTCCTCCGGGTGGGTGTAGACGACCAGGGTTCCCTCTAGGACGAGGAATCTCTCGCCCATTTACTCCAACCCACCTGTACAGAAAAAAGTGGGGTTGTTAGGATCTCGCCTTCACCACGGTCACTTCGTGGGGCACCGGCCATATCAACACGACTCGGTTGAACCAGTTGTCGACCTTCCAGACCTCGGCCAATCCTTGGGCGTCGTAGACGAGCCAGTAGTCCGGCTCGCGGTCCCAGAACGTCATCCCGGCCTTGATGTTCTTGTTGGCGTCGGCGATCCCCAAGTTGGGGCCTCCGCCGAGGTAGATCGGATAGGGCTCCTCGTAGACGCGCTTGCGAACCTTCACCAGTTTCTCGACTGGTTCGCACTCAAACCAGCATATCTTGATGCATTGGGGCGGCGGGCAGTGGCAGTGTGGGTCTATGGGAATCGGGCAAATCTCTTCGCAGTGCTTGACCAGGTGGCACTCGGTCACGGTCTTGTCTTCAGTAACGATCTTCGCGGGTCCCTTGGCCATCTCCATCTTCACGATGCCCTCGACGGGGACGACCAGAACTTCAGAGCCGAGGGGCACTTGGGCGGTCGGGGTGGAGTCGTAGATCGGCTGTTTCCTGCATCCGAGCAGTGGATCGCATATCTCTCCGTAGCCTATGACCCTCTTCTTCCAGCCCGCGAAGCCGTAGCCCTCCACCTCGCTTGCGGTCAGGTTTACCGCCGCCTTGGAGTATATGGTGACGTTCAGCCCCGTCCCGTACACCCACTCGACGATCATCACGCCCTCGTTGTCGATGAACATGTAGTCCTTGAACTGGATTATCCCGTCGAAGATGTACTTCGCCCTGACGTATCCCTCGACGAGGTGTAGCTCTCCAACCAAGACCTCGACTCCCAACTCGCCCGGCAGGGCCAGCATGAACTCCTCGATGACCTCATACTCCGGCGTCCCCGGCTTGAAGACGAACTTGGCGCCTCCCTGCCACCACTCTATATGCTTTCCGTAGACGTAGTAGAAGGCCACGTTCTTGTAGGGCTTCCTCCCGTTGTCCACGTGGATCTCGACGGTTTTGACGGCCATAGCCGGCGCCGAGAGCGTCGCCGTCATCAGAAGGCATAGCAGAAGGGCCGACAGAACGAAGGCCGAAAACCTCTTCATGCGAGAAAAAGGTGGTGCTGGTTTTATATATATTTCCCGCACAGCCTACCACCAATCGTCCTCGGTTATCGGCCTCAGCGGCCTTATGTTGCACTTGGCCCGATTACAGCCGAACTGGCGGAGGCTCTGACAGCCGTAGAGGTACCCGTGCTTGAGGACGCTCTCGAAGGCGGCCCGCACCTCTCGCTCCGGGAGCGGCGGCCTGTTCTTGGCGTTCCACTCCAAGAGCTTCCTGAGGACGGTCTCCGGCCTCAGCCTCCTGAAGTGGAGGAGGTAGCTCGCCAGCCTCACGCACCCCTCGTTCCTCATCCCCATCGGCAAGCCCTTGAGGATGAACTGTATGCAGGGAGGGGGCTTGCCCCTGTAGGGCTTGCCCGCCAGCAACCCGTGGAGGTCGAGGAGCCTGTCGCCGGTCTGGGAGTCGTAGGCGGTCGAGATCTCCACGCCCAGCTT
>Ga0164311_10000266_pt1 | contig 21784 bp, 4 predicted proteins | sample GuaBasSedimGuay2_FD_121796 | JGI IMG/M metagenome (GOLD analysis project Ga0164311, IMG submission 121796) | Subseafloor sediment microbial communities from Guaymas Basin, Gulf of California, Mexico - Guay2, Core 4569-9, 9-12 cm | ecosystem: Environmental > Aquatic > Marine > Hydrothermal vents... | reverse complement strand
TGAAAGTTTGTCACCAAACTTAGTGCCGTAAAAAGCAGCTTTTTCCATACCTGTTCGAGCAGCTCCTCTAGCAAGATGAGGTAATCTTTTGCCGGCTGCTCGTAATCCAAATTGAGCGTCAAAGATCTTATTTCCTAACTTATCGCCATATTTATTAACTAACTCCTCTAATGTTATTTTACCACCAGATTGAAACCCAGGTACATTTGACAAACTTTGCGTCATATTACGATATATATCCATCATTTTTGCTAATTTAGGATGTTCTTTATACTTCTTTAATTCAGAAAAATCTCTTTTACCTGACATTATTTCAGACTCTTTTAATATTTTATCCAAAAAAATATCAGTTGACTTTATTTCCCCACCACTTTGATATTTTCTAAATTTACCCATATCTGGTAAGCCAGGAATTTTCATTGTACGTGGTCGTTCATCTAAAATTACATTATCATTCATTTCTTTTAACTTATCCGTTAATTTATCTATTAAACCTTTCTTTGGTTTATATCCAATTGTTTTAAATAGCTCTTCAAATTGCGAATCAGTCAAAATACTATCAAAAGTGTCACGTGGTTTACCTTTTTGAGATGAGATAATACCACCAGATTGCATTTTCGGTAATTTACCATATCTATTTATATAATTCAACACATCTACACCTAACGCCTTAGTCGAACCTGCATTTACTATATACTCACCAGCACTAGCATCTATATTTATCTTATCAGCCCTAGGACCACCAGGACCTCTAATTAAACCTCCAGTCTGTTTTTTCTCAGAAGATTTTTCTATGAATTTAAAAAGAGTATGTAAACCAGCAGACGTCCCAACTATTTTCTTTATTTGCCCCTCTGTTGCTCCAACAGATTTTGCAAATAAAGCAAGAGCAGTAGACAACGCAGAAAGCCCTTGAACAGTTTCCCAAAGCTCTTCACCCACCTTACCTCCTGCTAAGCTACCTTTTCTTTCCTTCTTAATAGCTTCGTCCAGCATTTCTCTTTCGGTAGTACCAGGTTTATATTCTCCTTTTTGTTTTTCTAACTGTTCTACTATATCACGTGATTGATACTTATTAAGACCTGACCAAACAGTCATAGCTGCAGTCATCTTTGCCATATCTTTAGAAGCAAGCCATTGGTCCCTACCGCTTTTTTCTTGTAATTCAACCAGTGGTTTTATTTCATTCTTAAATCCAGCAACATCTTCCCCTATACCTAAAAATCTTTTTATAAAAGATCTCTGCGTTGGTAAATTTTCTTCCATACTCGCAGTAAATTGTTTGAAATCCAATCCACCAAAAGCTCTTTGAGTAAATTCTTCAGGTTTAAATTTCTTACTGAATACAGTAAAATTATTATCTACCATACTCATCGCTTCTTTAATTCCAACCTGCTCTACTAAGCTACTAGTCATGACATCTAATGCTTTATTAGCACTAATTACAGCATCTTTATTACCAGATTCTAATGCCTTGTCTCTAATTCTAGCAGTCTTTTCCATTGTTGTTACTAATTTATTTGGAGACATTTTATCAACATTTTTAAGCTGATCTTCTATCGCATCTAAACCACCTATACTTTCTAAAATAGAATCTAATCTGTCTACAGTGCTAGCTGTATTATCTACAACCTTACTAGTCTCAATAGCAATGGACTGTGCTCCTGTATCATCAGTCTTGGCGATTATATCTACATACTTTTTCATGTCTTCCGAACTTAAAGCAGCACCAAATCCTTTAGAAACCTCGCTTATGTTTTCCAATGCTACCATAGCTCTATCTATATTATATACTCTTTCCTCCTCAGCGCCTCTTCTCATTTCTAATTCTCTAAACCTAGTTGCTGCAGCGCCATATCCTGGAGCTTCACGTAATGCTCTTTGTTTAGCTGTTAGTTCACTGAATTTTTGCACGCCTGTTTCTATGTTATCCAATCCTTCAGGTATTCCCTTCATATACCCAGCGAATCCTTTACTTAATTCTAACCGGCTACGCTCAACTTTTAAGTTTTCTTGAAGAGTTCTTGTACCTTCTTCCATAGTCTTCATTAAATCAATGAAAACAGCTCTGTATTGTAATACTACTTGATTATTTTTAAGGACATTTTGTAAATTAGTTAATTCTTCAAATAAACCTTTAGCAAGTGTAACTTCTCCACCCTGTAAACCCTCTAATCTCAATTTCTCAAGCTGTTCGGCCTTAAGCCTATATTCTCGCATTGGTTTGAAGAAAAACTCGTTTGTAGTGGCTTTCCACTCTTCCTGGAAAGGTGATTTACCAAAACGTGCAGGCGCCCCACCCATAGCAGGAACATAACCTTTTGCACCTTGTAATATTGTAGTGGTTGGAATCTCAGAGAAGAATCTTTCCCCAAGACCAAAATCCCTCTTGAAATCTTTAGCAGATAAACCTCTTAATCCTGCTGCTGCACCTGCAACAAACTCATTAAGAGATTCTATTCTTTCAGATAGTTCTTCCTCTATTCTATTCTTTGGAAAAATGCTTTCTACCATATTTTGCATATCTTCCGTAAACGGACGTTCCTCTATCTGTAATGTTTTAGTGTTAAAATAATTTACAAACCAATCAAAAACACCATCTGTTGTTTCTTTTAGAGACACAATAGCCTGATTACCTGCCATATTATATTTATCAGCTATATCTTTTAAGAAAAATATAACATCACCTGATAAAGCCTTTCCTTCTCTTTCTAAAACACCAGAAGTTTCTAACCTAGCTTTAGTTAATATACTAGTAGCATCAAAAGTAGCAGCGAAAGATGGGAATGCTCTTCTCATCACCTCTGCGCCTAAAACTTCTTCCCATTTAACTTTACCTTTTGTTTCTTTAAGATTAAATCTAGGCTCAACCTCAAGCATCAATTCATAACCTTTACGTAATTCTTCTGTACCCAATAATCTGGATATATCTTGTTTGCTTAGACCTTTAGTCTCTATATCAGATAAAATTCTTTTAAAATCAACATATGTTTTATTAAATCCTGTTCTAACTTCTTTCAACCTAGTTTGATATTTCTTTATATCTTTATCAAACGCTGACGACATAGGGAATTTTTTCTTCATTGCAAGTAAAGCATTCAATCTATCAGTCACTACATCTAATGCTTTAGCTGGAGAAATTTTTATACCTTTAGCGAGCATCTCGCCAAATCCTGGTGCTTCTTTTAATAAAGATTTCAATTCATATTTCCATTTTTCAGGGCCTTCTGTTTCAGTCAAATCAGTAATAAATTTAGCAGCAACATCTATTTCTACCTTTGCCATTTCTTTCAACTTTAATTTCTCTAACATAGATAAATAGCCTTTTAGATTACCAGTAACTCCTATTATTGCATTCCCAAATTTATCATAACCAGCAACTAGATTAGCATTTGAATCCGCTAGTTCATTAGAAAAATCTCTAGATTTTCCTATAACAGAAGATATGGTAGTTAAAGGACTTTCAAAAGTTTTTAATTCCTGTCTACGTTTTTTAACATCAGGATCTGAAACTTTAACCGCCTCGGCTACTGAACGTTCTAATCTACTATACTCATTAGATAAACTTCTAATACCTTTTAATTGCGCTTCATTAGAACGTCTAACACCATACACAGATTGTTCATAATCTTGAGCTGACTTGGTTACTTTACTATAATGTTTAGCTAATAGTTCAATAGTCGGTATAACTGCTAATAAACTAGCTCCTAATGGTGCCACCGCTTTCACAAAACTATTATTATCAGAAGCCCAGTCTTCAACAAACTTCTTACCCGCATCTCCAAATTTTTCGCCGGCGAAATCTGCAGCATCAGCTACTACCTTAGATGTATGACCAGCTGCTTTAGTAGCTATTGTTGCTACACCAGCTACTGCGGCTGGAATGGCCCCTATTAATGCACCAATCCCTCCTGTCTCAAAAGCAGTAACTAACGCCGCAGGGCTTGTTATAGCTCCTGTTACCTTTCCAAATATACTACCTAATGCTAATAATTTATTACCTATAAAATCAAAAGGACCACCGACATCTTTAACTAAATTTCCACTTCCTTTTATCATATCTCCAACAAATTCATTGTAAGCCATACCAGTTTGTTTTATAATAAAAGCAGTTTTACCAAGAACTGATTGGAAATCTTTTATAGTCCTACCTTGAGGTATTGCATTCTCTAACTGTCTAATCTTAGCTACACCCTTTGGATCTACATCAATAATATCTTGAGGTGTTAATTTTACTTTTCCTTTTCCAATAGTTTTCAAACCTTTTTCAAGCGGGCCTAATGTAAATAACTCATACATTCCAGTCTTCCATTCCTTTTTAGTACTATCAATAACATCTTTAAATATAGTTATACCACGGAATCTATCAACAAGATAATCTATAATATCAGCACCCTTAGCCATATAAGTAAAGAAACCTGCTGTTGCCAACAAAGCAACTTTTATAACCTTAGGCATTTCGGCAAACGCTTCTAATCCATATTTAATACCAGAAAATGCTGTCTTAAATGCTGGGAATACTATTTTACCAAAAGACATATAAACTTCAGTAGCTGCTGCTTTAAGCTGTTGAAGCTGTTTTGTGTAAGTCTTCATCATCTCTAAATTACGTCTTTCAGCAGACCCTTTAGAGTTAACACTGTCTTCAATAGCTATTAAAGCCTCATCCCAATTATCCATCAAAACTAATAGTGAATTATATTGACGAGTACCACCGATAGCTTGTGCTATGTTCATTCTTTGTGCGCTAGTTAAATCTTTCCAAGCACCAGCCAAATCTGTTAGAATATCATAACCTCTTCTAAGCTCACCAGTATCAGTTAATGTAGGAATGCCTATTTTAGCTAATTCTGTAGGAGCTTTTTCCGAAGTAAGTCTTCTAAAAATAAATCTCATAGAAGTACCAACTTCTTTACCAGACTGCCTTGTTACAGAACCTATAGCTGCAATTATACCATTAAGCTCATCAAAAGTAAATCCCGCGTTTTTACCAGCAGATGCTGATTTTTTAAGAGCATTAGCCATATTACCAGCAGTAATAGCATGTTTAGCTTCAACTTCGCTCCAAGCATCCATAAATCTCATAGAGCTTTCACCCTCTTGCCTAAACACTTTCATGGCAGCGGTTAAAGCTTCCGTAGCTTCTTTAGCACTTAATGTTGTAACATTAGCAGCAAGTGTAGCTGTTTTAGTTCTATCTATAACTTCTTCCTGTCTTAAACCCTGTTGAGCAAAGATTTTCATACCTTGTAGCACGTCAGTCATTGCCACACCATATTGTTTGGCAAAACCAATTGCTGATTTACTCATCATACTAAAATCAGTTTCTAAAGGGCTCATAACCATTCTTAATTGAGCCATACCCATTTCTATATCAGCTAACATACCAATAGAATTCATAAGATTCTGCCAGCCGCCATAAACTATCTTAGAAGCAGCGCCCCATCTCACAGCACGCATTATAGCTGCTTTAAAGGTTCTGTTGCTTCCCTGCATGAACTCCATTAAATCTCTGGATTTTTCTCTAAAAACACCTACATTTTCCCCGGCAAAATTTATAGCATCCCCATATTTCTTGAAGTCGACAGCCACATTCTTTATAACATCGCCAGTTTCGCCAATTATCTTCATTGGGTAAATATATCTTTCCCCTTTTCTTGGACCGCCTTCCTCTTCAGTTCTCTTATAATACTCTCGAACCATTTGAATATTTCTTTTATGCATAGCCTCTTGAATACTAGGGTCTAACCAAGTAGGAACTTTAGCTATTCCTGTTTCACCCCAATCCATTTTAACACCAGTCTTAGCTGACATCATTTTTTGTGTATTAAATGTTGTGTAGGCGGCTTCTAAACTCTTTAATAATTTTAAAGTATTTTCTAAATTCTTTCTTTCTACAACATCTTCACCTTCTTGGAATTTGAATTTAATAAAACTTTCTAATGCTGCTCTTATTTTAGATATATTATCTACTATCTCATCAAATTTCCAAGCATCTTGAACATTTTCTCCCATCCTTTCAAACTTATCAGCATTAGTTAAAACGTCCACCATAGTGGCATCCATCTCACTGAGACCAGCAAATACTGCTCTAGCTTTTTCAATAGGGGGTGTTAATCTTCCACCTTTCATTATATCACCAACAACACTTTTCTTAAACAATGCTTCTAATTTTGGAGCATCACCAAGAGGTTCTTTAGACTTCTCTAATAATTGTTGTGGTGTTAAATAAAGATCTAATGCTTGTGCTATATCTGGTGATATATATCTTCTACTTGCTGTATAAATATCTGTTGGTTTCCCTAAACCTTTTTTTATAGTATCTTTCATTCTATTTACAGCGTCTTGCATAGCTCTATAAGCTTTTCTGGCTTCTCCTATTTCACCAGCACTACTCATTTCTTCCTCTAATTTAGACGCTTCTTCGGCTTGGTTAAGGAAAAAATCTCCTACAGCAATTCTATAATACTTCCAGGCTTTTGCAAGTTCAGCGCCAGATATTTCTTCTGTCTTTCTTAACTGTGTAACTAAATCCATGAACTTGCTGCCTTGTGGGCCTTGCTCTTTAACATCACTTAATAAATCTTGAATACGTTTATCAAATGTTTGAAAATCTATAGTACCAAATCCTATTTTACTAACCTCCATTTGATAATTCACAGCTTCTTCATGTAAAGCTTTTAAATTTTCAAATGCAGCTGCTACTTCTTTTCCGCGAAGTGGTGCTTTAGGTATTGTATATTCTTCAAATTTTCTATATTTGGCTGACGTTTTAAAACTTGGGTCCATTTCTGGCAGTCTTCTCTTACCTTTACTATAAAGAACTTCACCCAGCCAAGGAGATCTTTCAATATCAGCCATATATTCTTTGGCTCCACCATATAACTTTTGTAACTCAACGTCAGATAGATCTGAATATTTACCAGCTTGCTGTTTCATTTTTCTTTGTTGCTCAGCACGCTGTAAATCAGCCATATGTGTAGCTTGAGCAAATTTACGGGAAGGATCTTCTAACACTCTTTTTCTAGCTTCAGCTACAGCTGCTAAATCTCTTTCTAATCTTTTAGGATCAAATGTAAATTGTACAGGCACCATTTGTTCTATATCTTCTCTATTATAAAACCACATTTCACCTTTTAAAGATTCAGCTGCTACACCATTAGCTTCAGCAACTGCTTTCATATATAAATTTATCTGAGAAGCAGTTTCTTCTAGTTTACTTCTATCGGCCTGACTAATTATACCTTCTTTTTGTAATCTAGCCACATCTTTAAATTCTGTAATACCAGATTGTGCAAGACGTCTGGCCATTTTATCACTAATAGTTTTAATATCTATAATAGTATCATCAATTAAATTACCAGACGCATCCATTCTTTGTTTAATTAAATCTACATGGCCTGTTATATCTCCAGCAAATTCATCAAAATAACTTACAAACCTTTCTATATCATAATCAAAAGTACCAGTTTCAACAGCTTCTTCTTTCTTTTGCTGGGCTATTATAGTATGTAAAGCTGTACCTAATAAAGCAGCAGCTTCAGCTTTATATTTAACATCAGCTTCACCAGGTTTAGGAGCCATTTGTGACATTATAGCTTTAATTTGTTCTTCCTTAAACTCCGGACCTTCGAATCCACCTTTATAACCAAAAGCACCGCCACCTCTAAGACCACTAGCTCTATATAAATTTTCATAAGTAGCAGACATGGTTTTAGTTACACCAGCAGCTTGTTTTTGTAACATCCTCAATTCTTCGATATCATAAGGAGCAATACCAGCCTTAGCTCCAGTTATAACATCCTGCATTTTCCCAGGTGTAAAAGATAAACCTATTCCCTCTCTTACACTGTGTATATGTACAGGAATTACCTCACCTTTCCTAAGGGAAAATTCACCGGCACCAGGTCCGCCAGGTGTTCCAGTACCACCTGGAATTCTAGGAGGACGTCCCGCACCTTTTGCCCAATCTCTTTCTCTAGCTAAAACTTCATCTGAAAAACTTTCAAGGCTATTCTTAGTTCTATCTCTAATTTTCTGCTCTTGTATCATACCTCTTTCTATAGGCTTTATAGTAGCATCTATATTAGAAGTCATCTTATCTTTTATAACACTTGGATCTGGTAAAATTTTTTCAAAAAATTTACCTTCTGATTCCTTACGTTGCATTGCTGCTATAGCTTTGTCTAGTTGAGCAACAGCATATGCTTTTTCGTTCATTATATTAATATGTTTTTCTAGTCTGCTCTTGCGTTCCTTTTCATCTTTTATACTAATGTTCTTTTCAGTTATATAAGCATTTAATTCTTTTTCTGCTAATATATCTAATTTTTCACCTATATCTCCAAATTTCATCCCCTTTTTTATGTCTTCCCTTAGAACTGGAACTCCAGCAATCATAGATATCTTATCTACTGATTTTTCCATTCTTTTAGAAAATTCTATCAAACTTTCATCAGGTTTTCTAGTAATTATATCTTTAATTAAAGTGGGGAAATCACCCGTCTCCAATCTTACTGGAATAGTTTCAAGAGCAGGCCTTTCTCCAATATAACCTTCTTCTTTTATACCCTTCAAATATTCTTGAATTTTAGCCTGATCTTCATGTATATTTTCTAATGTGCTTGCAACCATTTGATTGTAAACACCACCAGCACCAGCTCTTTCTCCAATTTCCCTAAAAGATCTAGATAAACTATCAATAACAGCTTGAATATTTTCATATCTTTCTTTAAGCCCAGCTTTTTCTATTTTTTCCGGAACTTCAATAGGTGGAGCTTTAGTGCGTTTATACATCTCAGCAATTGATCTAGGTGTAGCTTGAAAACCTCTATAAGTATATAAAGGCATTGCTTCTCTTTGAACAGCGGCAACATTTATATGTTTAAGACCTGCTATCTCTCCCTTACGCTCTGCCTCTACTCTTTGGATTGCCCACATTCTAGGATCTGTTTTACCAGCTATAAATCTTTGTTTTACTTGTGCTTCTTTTGGCATAGCTTGAATTCTACTTATCCAAGCTTCTACAGCATCTTCCTCTATCTGCCTAGCTAACTCATAAAGAAAACCTTCAAAACCTACTAGTTTAACAGCTTGTTCAATAGCCTCTTTTCGGCCTGGCATTTTAACTGGTTTTAAACCTCTAGCTTCCCTTATTGCACCTACTTCTTTAGCAATTTCCTCTGTTGGAACTTTACCAAGTCTTTCTTTTATTTCCTGCTCACTAGTTTTAGAAAAATCTAATAACTGCTTATAGTCTTCATTTGCAGCGCCGGCGACAATCCCTATTTCAGATAATAATTTTTCTACACCTTCTACACCTTGAGATAAATAAGAAGCAATAGCTCCTGCTACAGGTTCTTCTCCGGCTAATTTAACATCCATACCTTTCTGAATAGCAAAACGTTCTAATTCATTCATGAATGTATGTATTTCTTCTTCCGGAGCTATTCCTCCAAATATAGAAAGTTCTTTTGGCCATCTTTGCCTAAATGCAGATGTTTCTGGTGTTCTATAACCGCCGGCACCAATCATACCTTCACCAAAACCAATTCTTCTTTCAGCCACTCTATGTACTCTATATATAGCTTCAGTTTCAACACCTGTATGTAATTTATATAATTGTGCCACTATAGCATCAGAATATTTTTTATCAGTTAATTGTGCTTTCAACGCAGCGCTTACAAGTTTAGACACCTCGTCACCTAATTTATCTACAGATGCAACAATACTTTCAGAACTGGCGCCTTCTTCAACAGCAGCTTTATCTACAGCTTCTTTAACTTGAGATAAATATTGAGGCTCTCTTATTCGTTCTTCTACTACCCCTTTTAAAATCTTAGCAAGAAATTTAGGTTGAATTTCTCCAGTTTCTGGAACTCTCTTTCTAGCTGTTTCGGGAGACAACTCAGCCATGATTTTTAATACTTCTGGAGGCTTTAGAAAATCCATTAACTCTGTAACTTCAGGTTTACTTAATAATTCATAACCTTTTTCGGGTGCCCACTTCTTTTCGTATACTTTTAATATGTCCGCTAAAGGATATGTTTTACTAGTAGTTGGAGTCATCTCTTCATAAGTCCATTTCTCTCTCCAAGCACCAGCAGTTCCTGGTTTATATCCTGTAACAGATTTAAAATGTTTTTCTATATCACTCCTGGCTTCTTTTAAAATAGCTGAGTGAATTTGTATTTGATCACCATCAAAATCTAATTTCTGCTGAACAGCAGTATATTTAGGTAAAACATCGGCTATAGCTTTATTTAAACTTTCTATTAATTCAGAAAGCTTTTTAATTTTAGTAGGATCAACTACTCCCTCCATTTGCAATTTTTCTCTACGTGCAACTAAAGTTTCCTTCACACCTTTAAGTATATCCATTTGTTCTTGGAAACCACCTTTACCAGCAAATTTCATCTCTGGTATACCTGGAACTTGTAAAGCATATTTTTGTATATCTCGATCTTTACCAGTTGAAGGTAAAATTTTAGCTTTATAAGGTTGTACTGAAGATATACCTGTAAAAGGATATCTCACACTTTCTATATAAGGTTGAAGTTCTTCTTGAATATGTTTTCTAATTTCAGCTTGATATTCTTTAGGAGTTTTTTTCATACCACGTTCCAACATTCCCCTGTAACCTAACATTTCAGCTAAATTAGAATATTCCATTTTCTTAGGTCTTTCAAGCGGAAATAGACCTTTACCTTTTACCATTTTATATCTCTTTTCAAAAGAAACTGGTATTTTTTTAGCAATTTTTTCTGGAATACCTATTTCGGTTTGCTTTAAAACAGGTATTTCCATTTTTTTATATTTTTCTATAATGTTCTTGTGTTCTTTATTTATATCAGCTATATTCTCTGCTACTTTTTTAAATTCATCACTAAATTCTTCAAACCCTGCTTGTTTTGAAAATTCTTTCAGTTTATCTCTAAACTTTTGAAGTTCTTTAGTCCTATCTACAACACCAGCAACAGCCTTAGCCATATACGCTGGGGTCTTTCTTTCAAAAGCTAATTGAGCCACAGAACCTTTTTTACCTAAAATAGTACGTGCTAATTCTTCCATATAAGCTATTTTAGCACGTTCTAAATTATTTAATGCATTATCTATCATTTCATCAGAAGTTACAGTGATATCAATTCTATCCATTAATTTATTTATAGATTCAGTACCTTCTGATTCTAATGCTTTAGTTATTCTACTTGTAACCTTCATTAAATCTGGACGTACTTCTTGTGCACCAGCCCTGCTAGGACCTACTAATATATCTAGCGCTCTTCCTATAGCTAAATTATAAGCATGTTCTTGAGTTAAAGTTTCTCCTTTAGGAGTTACAAAACCTTTTTCTGCAGCGCCAATTTTTCTTCTTAAAAATTCGTCAATATATTCTTTTTCCGATATACCTGGTTGATATGCTTGTGGAGCAGCGGCATAAAATTGTTTTTCTTTCTCTCTTTGGAAAACTTTCTCTACTGGTAAATCTGTCAAACCTCCTCTTAATTGCTCAAAAATCTCCATTTTTCTCTCTAATGGTGCAGTTTGATAACCACTAACACGCTTCACTATTTTTCCTGGTAAATATTTCTGAATTTGTTGTTTTGTTAATGCTTTACCAGTCAATGCATCTTCTGCTTCCTTTGCCATGTTTATAACATGTTGAAGCCTTCTCACAACTGTTTCCATTCCAAATTCGCCGGCAACTAATGGTTCTGGATAAGTTTGTCTGGCTAAAGCACCGGGAATATAGAAAGGTTCTCTTTTTATTTCCCCAGGACGTGCACCTCTACCTGTAGGTATATTCACTTTAAAAGGAGCTGGATATTTTTCTAAATCTAAAATAGTACCAGTAAGACTTCTTTCAGCACCTTTTTCCACAAATCTACCAGATCTCTCAGTAAATTTTTCCAACTCGTCTAGCATAACTGTTTCGAGTTTAGACATTATAGGAGCCGCTTTCACTTTTCCTATAGGACTAACATCTCCCATTTCTAACGCTTTTATAAATTCTAGATGTTTTTTACTTTCAAAAGTTCTAGTTCCAGCTATCTCTTTCATAAGAGGAGACTTTTCACCAAAAATAGCAGAATAAGCAGCATAAGCAGGAAGATTTAATTTTCCTCCTTTTTTTAATTCTTTTATTTGTTTAGGCATCCATTCTTCAAATTCATGTGGTTCTTCAATTATCTGTACAAATTTAGGACCTACTAATGCTTGTGCTTTACCAAACTCATTTTCTACAGTGGAATAATAATTAGATGCAGCTTCTAATGCTGCTGCCCGTTTGGCTTGAGCCTCCTCCATTCCCTCTGCCATTAATTTCTTTTGTATAGCTTTTACATCAGTGCCAGCACCTTTATAACCTAATGCTTCACTATATACAGACAATAACCCCTTTTTGCCTGGAGTACCTAATAGTTGCTCATAAACACCCTTACCTATTTTTGGTTGAATAGTAGTAGTAGCTTTCTTTTTTATAGCCTCTTGAGTTATACCTATCACATTACCCATAATAGCTTCCATGAATTCAGGCTGTAATCCACGCTTAGCTATCCCTCTGGAACTAATACGAATATCTATAGGTATTTTTTCAAATAAATCTTCTTCTTTTTTACTTAATTGTTTTCTATATATCTCCTTTAATTGTGATATACCTTCTAAATCTCTTTTTATGTCAACGTGATAAACTTTTTTCATGATTTTTGTAAAATCATTAAAAATCTTAGCTTGTTCCTCTACTTCCATTGGGTCCATCATCTCTCTAGCTATAACATTAGTAGGAACACTGAACATATCAATTATAAATTTATTACCAGATTTAACTAATTCTGATTGTAAATCCTTTATATTTATTCCTTCTATAGTACCTGCCAATTTATCTAATAATTCTTGACCTAATTTGCCCATAGTTTTAGGTCTTACAACTTCACCTAAACCTTCCTCACCAGCAGCAGTTATACTAACGCCTTTAGTACCATATCTTGTAGCAAACTTTCTAGCAAATTGATTCATAAATATTTCCACTAATTTAGCTTCCTGTACTTCTACAGGTTCGCCTTGAAGAGTAGTTATATTTTTCTTAACCTCTTCGATCAAAGCTACATCAGCTCTACCACGATATTTATCAGGCATACCGAATATTTTCATAAATTCTTTGGATACTTCTTCTATCTTTTTCTCTACAGGTAAAGCTACATCTTTTAAAGTTTTCTTTTCAATATCAGTAATTCCGCCGGCGGCGGCTTTAGTAGGTTGTAAAGTTAAACGCCCTCTTTGACTAGGTTTAACTAAAACCTTAACTGCTTGAGTCATAGCATCAACTAATTTATTAGAAACTATTATTTGGTCTTCAAAAGTACCGGCAGTATGTCTCAATTCCGCCACAACATTAAAACCATAACCACCTGTACCATATCTACCAGATTCCAATACTGCTTTCTCTCTAGCAGTTCTAAAACTGGGTACTTCTGTAAGTACTGCTCCTCTTTGAATACCTTCTTTTTTCAACTTCCCAGTCATACTTGACATCGCAGCATTCACATTGTGAACAGTTCTACCTAACCTATTAAACTCACCAAATGGAGCCATATCAAGCAGATTTTCTGTGTAGGTTTTAATAGCGGTAGCTTCTAATACACCTAAAGATTTAGTACCAGGTCCAGTTTTATAAGGTCTAAATTCTTCATATTTTGAAGCTTGTTCTTCTGGTATTCCTAAAGAACTTATTCTTTTTATACCTCTTAAACCACCAGGGACACCTTCTGTTGGAATAGGTTCCTCTGTATATTTTTGTAATCGTTTCTTGGCTTGTTCTGTTAACGTTGCTGCTGATTTGATTAAATCATTATATTCTAGAAGCATTTCTCTTAGATTCAAATTAATATCTTGAATCTTTTGTTTTTTCATCTGAGGATCAAATTCGAATTCTTCAGTAGCTCCTTTATATACATCAGATTTCTGAAACATAGTTATAAGAACATCTTCCTGATGTTTACCTCGTCTAGGTCTACCAGGTTCAATCAAAGGCATTAATTGTTTCAATTCACCAACTGCAGATTCAAAATCTCTTATTGATTTTCCCCACTCAGGTTTGGCTGCTAAACGTGCTAAAGGAGACTCTAATTGCGCAGGAACATTTTGCCTTCTTGTCACAAGATCTATAGTTTTCTTATAATCTTTACCTTTAAGAGTTTTCTTATAAATATCATATATATTTTCTACTTCTATGGATTCCATAGACTTAACCACATCATATGCAGATATACCTATTTCCTCCATAGTTTTAGAAAACTTTTCAAATGTTTTTTCAGAAGCAGGGGCTTTAGTTAATTTTTTTAATGTGTCTTGAAATTTTTGCTCATAAGAAGTTATATCACTAATACCAGCTCTTTGTCTTTGAACCCCTACCATAGTAGCAGCTTGTTTGTATTGTTCGATTACAAATTCTCTAGCGGACTCATCTAACTCTATTAATTTACCTAACATTTCCTTAGCTAATTCTTTTGCGCCACCTTTTCCCACTAGAGCAGTACCTGTAGGTCTTATTCCTATACTTCTTATTCTTCCAGCAAACTTCTCTCTAACATCAGCTAGTTCTTTACCCTCTAATTGCATTCTTTCAAATAGATTTTCAAAACCCGTTTTGTATGTGGCAAATTTAGGTAAAGCTCTTTCACTTCCATGAGCAGTTCTAAAAGTAGCAGTTCCTCTTTTAGAAAGTCTAGCAGCAGGTAATGTAATTTCTTTAACCAATGCTCGCTGAGATAATCTACGTCCAACCTCTTCTTTAACAAAAGTCTTTTTAAATACTTCATCTAAATCTTTTCCTAATTCATCTGTTAAATCTTTTAACATTTCAACACTTGGCAAAACACCGGTATGTTCTTTTGATATATCAGCAAGCGAACTTCCAACACGTTCGCCAAACATTTTTACAAGGCTCGCTTCACTTTTTTTCCTAGTTTTTAACCATTCACCTATCTTTTGTGCTCTTTCTCTAGGTACTTTAATTTCTCTAGCTATATCTTGCGACATTACTGATTCTAATCTATCCAAAACAGCGTCTATAGATTCCTGTGGATCAAACTGTATACCCTTTTTAATAAGTAATGATCCAATTCCTTTTTTACCAGTAATATTTGCTATTTTCAATTTCCATTCATTACCTACAAGCTGAAATTGTTTATCCAAAACTTGCCAACCTTGATCTGCTTGTTCAAAACCATCTGTTAAAACTTGAATTATCTCATCCTGTAAAGATTTTAAAGATGTTGATAAATCATTTGAATATTTTTCGACTTCTTTTCTAACGTCTCCACCAAAACCCACACCAGCACCTTTGATTTTAGTTGTAACACCAGGAATAATAACTCCTTCTTTGAAAGGCCTTTCCATAAAATAAGACTCTGAAATTTTAGCCGGTCTTAGTCGCTTAGACTCTGCTTCTTTATTCCTATAAAGCACTTCAGGTTTTTTCTTGGCTTCAGAAACACCTTTCTTTATTTCTTTAGCTTCTTCTTTTCTAGCTTTGGTGACTTCTTCAGTGGCATCAATTAATTCCTTCTCTTTTTTACGAAGTTCTTCAGAAACTTTAGATGATTCAACATGCGTTTTGCCTGATTGCTGCATACTTACTTGTAACTCTACAGCAGCTCCTTTAAAAGCTTCCAAATTCTTTACAAGATCAGGTAAGTTCCACTCCTGCATTTCACGTGTAACTTGATTCATAGTTTTATCTAATGCTTCGATAGAAGAAACATCGTAAGATTTTTCAAGCCTTTTAGCCATTCCTACGATTTCAGGTTTTTGAACAGGAACATCTATTCTAACATTTTTTATACCTGTTACTAAGTCCTTAAATGTTTTATCTACTTCACTTTTAACTTTAGCTATGTCTTTTGATACAGCAGGAACAGCAACAACAGCTTTTCCCTTAGGTACTGATAAAGCGCCAGCAGCTCCGGATTCTATTCCTTTTTGCACAGCTTTACTAACACCGCTTTCTACTTTCTTAGAAACAGCATCTGTAACTCTCTTAATATCGCTTTCTTTTATATCTAATTTTAAATTTAATTTTTCTTTCGCTAGTTTTTCAATTTGTTTTTTAATTGTGGTGGGGTCAACAGTTAATTCTAACTTCTTCATAATAGCCCCAGCTTTACCAGAAAAATTATCAAGAGCACGTGTTAACTCTTTCCACTCTTTAGTTCCAGTATCAGAAGCTATTTGTTTTGGTAAATTTCCTATTGTTCTATTTAAATCAGATATTCCTTTTTTCAAATCTGATGTAGATATATTTCCCTTAGCAACTTGAGTCAGAAGATCTTTCTGAACTATTTCTACTTTCTTAACCACATCTCCAATATTTTTAACTCCAGAATCAAAAATTTTGGCTATCTTTGTGTCTTTAACTTCCGGAGACTTTTTATAAATATCTCCAATAGTTTTACCTAGTTCTGATGCAACTAATTTAGCAAACTTACCTGGATCTTCTGATGCGCGTTGTCTTACTCCTCTTACTTGAGCACCTACCGATCTTCTTATAGATATTAATTCATCTTTAAATTTTTTAATGTCATCTGTTACACTTCCTAGCGCTTTACCTAATCTTACAGATGAAACTTTTACATTTTCATATTCTTGTCCTACTTTCTTTATACTCGATAAAGCTTTATTTATTTCAGTTACATCAATTTTTCTCCCACTTTGATGAACATTTTTTAAAGCATTAGCAGCTCTGCCTATTTCAACAACAGCTCTTTTAAGAGAATTAGAAGTCTGGCTGATTTCTTTGAGTGCTGCCCCACTTTCTCTAGGAACAGCTTGTCTCATAGCAGATGATAGTGATCTCCTCAATGATTCAATGTCTTTAGGATCTATATGGATTCCTTTTCTTGCAAATAAAGAATTCATATTGCTTATAGTAACATTAGCTTGTTTATCTATTTTCCTAAGAAAAGAATCTAATATTTTATCATCAAATTTAGGAGCAGCCTTAGTGCCGGTGTAAGTCTTATATATTTTATTAATTAATTCTTTACCAGCAGCATCAGCTAATGTTTTTGCGAAGATCTTTGCATCTTGTGCGCTTAAACCACCACCAGAAGGCGCACCTCCAGCTTGCGCAGGCCCGCCAACTTTGCGTGCGTATTTCATAATAATTTTTTCAAAAGATGTTTCTAATGATTTTGACGTGTTTCTTGCATATTCTTTGAAAAGTTTTCCAAGCTCGTCCGTCAACTTTCTCATACTAGCTGCGTCTGCACCAGACTGACGTGCTTGTGTGGGTCTGCCAGCGGCAGTTGTTTTCATCTCGTGGGTTATCTTTATGTTTGTATCAGCCAAGAAACGCACCTCCATTAAACTAATGTTTAATAATTAAAGCAACCGTTTAAACCCTATCTCCTATCTTTTACCACGCCGCGTCCGTTTTTTAATATCTGTTCTATCTTTAATCCTTTGTGCTTCTCTTGGTTTATCATATTTTATATCTTGATATAATTCATTAGATTGTGTTACAATGACTTCTTCTTTATCAAAGGCTGATAGTTTCCCCTGAGTTCTCTGTTTACTTCTCCTTGCCGCATCCTCTCTGTTTTTTTCTTCATAATAAGACTTCATATAAGCATCTAGTGCTTCGTCATCTTCTATGACTAACTCAGAAGGTCTATCATCTGGAAGCATTTCATAAATATTTTGATAAAAATTTGACCAATAAGCCAAATTTAACATATCACTTGTATAATCAGATGTGGGTATACCAAAAAGAGGCTCAGAAACCTTTTGACTTGTAACATATCTTATCCGCCACAAATTATTTCTGGCTATATATCTGATTATTTTTGTATCTATACCAGTTAAAAATTTTAAAAAATTAATTAATATTTTATCTTTAAAAACTAAATTGGTTTCCTTTAACATATCTTCATAGGAATTCCAACATAATTCATTACTTTCAAAATAATAAGAACAAGCACTACAAAGAAAAGCAGATTTTTCTTCTTGTGCTTTAGATTCTGCTGACATTATTAATTTAGAAGTTCTTTTAGATTCTACTTCATTTATTTCTGATTTGAGCCTTTTTATAATTCCTTTTATTCTATCTTGATGGGCTTTAACCACAATTGTTTTTGCTAATAAAACTTCTTGACCTTCTAGTTTAGACTTTAAACCATCAACTTTTCTTTGATCTTCGTCAGTAAATATTTTTCTTTCTTTTATTAACTTCTCCCAATCTTTTAAAGTTAACATACCAACAGAAATAGCATCTTTATATGCTTTATCATAAAGAACATTGGCTCTAAGCATAATAGCGTTGTTTGGTTGTTTAAACTTAATACATATATCCTTAGAGCCATCATTTATATATAATAATTCACTACCAGTAAATATTTTAATTAAATATCTTTCTAGCTGATCATGAGTTAAATCCATTTTTATTTTTTAGTAACTTTAGAAGCGGTTTTTTTAGTAATTTTCTTTTTAACAGTTGTTCTTTTTTTAGGCTTCTTTTTTTCAGCTTTTTCTCTTTCTTCTTCTTCTTTAGCCAATTCTTTAACAGCTTTTACAGCTTCTTCAGCTTTCTTTATTAAATCAGATTCTACTTCACGCATAGCTTGAGCTTCTGGTGTTTGCTCAAGAAAATCTGATTCCAAGCCTTGTAAAAATAACATAACTTCAAATCTAGATCGAATAGCTAATGCTTGTTCTTTAGTCTTCAAGTACTCATCATAAGAATTCCAAACACGTTTATTTTCTTCATTTTGAATCATACAAGAAGTTAAATATTCCAATCTTGCATCATCAGACATTTGCTCGCATGTATTATTCATTGGGCCATTCAATCTCTGATTCCATTGGAATAACTCTTCTCTAGCATTAGCTACTTCAATAGCAAGTTCTCTTTTCTTCTCTATATCTTCAGCCGCATCAAGTTCAGCTACTTTATCTCTAAGAATATTAGTTAATTCTTGTGCACGTTTTTCAAATTCTGGACCTATAATACCTCTACGCATCAAAATGTCCAGCATTTCTGCACTAGTAGTTATTCCCTCTACCAAACAATTTGTATAAGTTTTACTATAATGCCAGTCCGCTCCTCTTATATCCTCCGCACTAGGTGTTGCGATATAATACAATGTTACCTCATCCGGACCTAAAAAACTTCTTCTTTCATCAATCTTTTTTTCTTCTGCCATGAGATTATACCTCCTCCGTTACCTTTTCTTTATTTATTTCTGAGGAATCTCTATAATATCCTCAGCAACAGCCTTGTATTCCACATCGTAATGATTTAATTTTTTCTTAATGGTTCTTATACAATTATTACCTACTCTAAGAATTTTAGATCTTAGAACTTTATATGTATCAGGAGTAGGACATGCTACCTGAGCATAATCTAGAACCGCTTCAAATAAATTAGTTACTTCCTCCTCTACAAGCTTATTCAACTTCTCCTTACTTCTTTCTTTAGCCATGACCTATAAGTCCTCCTTTATAATTTCATAGATGGGCGATGATAAACATCGCCCATCTCCTTTTTAAAATGCCTTATTTACGAATTTCTTCTAATTTTATAATCTCCAGTTATATGAGCAACACTAAGATCACCCTTTACAACATACAGGTCATTAGTAGATCTAAAACCAAATGTTTGAGTCATGTTAGCACCCATATCTAAAGTAGCACCCTCATCAGTAATCTTTAAATGCTCAACAATAATTGTTTTCAAAGCACGCTCTGTTTCACCGGCTGATGCATATGTTGCCATAACACCATCTTCCCAGTAATTCTGACCAATTAAATCAGAACCAGCCATTAATGTTCTGTTGTCAGCAGTTCCGCCCGCTTCTTCATCAGTCTGAGCATAAATTTTCACTACCAATTTCAGGTCTTCAGATGCCATAAGATCTGCAAGATCGATGTCATCTAAAGTACCGCCATCAAAAGCTGCTAATTGATCAGCAACTTTAGACCAGTTTTCTAGATCACCAGCAGTACTGTCAATAGTTACCGTAATAGGAATCGGTAACGTTAAAGGCCTATCGTACGGAGCCAAGTGGCCTAATTCTGCTAGAGCCTCTCTGGTAAGATCCGCTGTAATTGTACAACCTGTTAACCTCCACGCAATATCCAATGAAGCATCATTAGGTCCAACAATATAAACTTCTACCTGACCCTGTCTAATAGCACCAAGCATATCTGGCCTATCAGCAGAATCTAGGGCATTAAAATAAGTATCTGCAGCAGCAGAACCATAAGCATCCGCAGCATACATTATTTCAAGTCTATCTGTTGCAGCTGGAATATAATTACCAGTAGATGGGAAATATATTCTATGAGTACCATCGCTCTCTTCATTATGCCAATAAGTTGCAGAACCTGAAGAAGTAGCTATTTCGACATTAGTAACTTCAGTGTCAGATGTATCATACCAAGTAACCGCTGGACTACCGTTTTCATTTTTCCTTAAGAAAGCCATTTGACCAGTAGACAGTGTTGGAATAGTAACACCAGAAGCAATAGTTAAATCAACATAACCATTAGAAATATCACCACCACTTAATGTATATGTATCGAAATTTAAAAATTTAGCATCATTCAACAGCCACATCTTATTATCTGTTTCAGCTCCATAATTCTCAGTAGCATTAGCACCAGTAGTATAACCAAATTCAATACTATTGATGTAAACTTCATCTAAGAATAGTGCCTGATCGATATTGTTATCCAATGTTCCAAGAGAACATTCATCCTGGACGGGAGCCCAAATTGTGACACCCGGCAGATTACCACACACAATAGCAAAGTCCGCTAATGAAACACCATGAAGATAAGTACTTGTTTCTGTTAACTGAGTACCACTAACAACAACTAAGTTAGCGTTGGAATCATTAGCAGTAGCATTCATCTCTTTTTTCGCTGGCGGAACTTGAGCCAAAGTAGCTAGTGTGCGGACATCACCAAAGTCATTGGTGTTTAACGTAACCGCCACGGCAGGAACGTCATCAACAACATCTATGATATCTAAGTGGCCTAATTCAAAGATATCTTCAGACGTGAAAGTCGTAGTGCTTCCAAGTGATTGTACTCTGTAAAGTACTTCACCATTGCACCATACAGATTGACTTGCATAAATTATTCTATTTCTAGCCATAATTTCACAATCCTCCCATTTATCCGTTTTTTACAACTTTCAGGTTGGTATAAATATTTAAATCATTCCTTGTTACTGTAATCAAATTGAGGCGTAATTTAAAAACAGTAAACCTTCTCCTTTTCTTATTTCTTCAAATTATATTTTAAATTACCACAATCCCAAATTTTATTTAATCCTTCACTTTTTCTAATTTGCCGTTCAGACAATTCTTTTGACTCGTCTTTTGTTTTTCTAAACCCGAATCTATGCATTCTAATCATATTATTTTTAAAATACCAATAATTTGGTTTTGTACTCCTTATAAAATTAAACCCTACTTTTTTATAAACATCTCCAACATACCATCTACGATCAGTATAAGTAAATATTTCATCATAATCATAATTTCTTTCAAAATATTTAATAAACTTTGAAAATATACCTATCACTCTAGTATTTATTTTACAACAAAATCTAGATAATTCAAAAATACCAATTTCACTTTTTTTATGTCTTTTGGTTAAAAATGGTTTAGAAAAAGTCATAACTGAAACTAATTCATCATTGTAAAAAGCACCAAGTCGTATAGAAGAAATTGCATATCCTTGAATATGATTATTTATACAAAATTCTTTAGCATCAGCG
>Ga0164311_10000265_pt1 | contig 21802 bp, 23 predicted proteins | sample GuaBasSedimGuay2_FD_121796 | JGI IMG/M metagenome (GOLD analysis project Ga0164311, IMG submission 121796) | Subseafloor sediment microbial communities from Guaymas Basin, Gulf of California, Mexico - Guay2, Core 4569-9, 9-12 cm | ecosystem: Environmental > Aquatic > Marine > Hydrothermal vents... | reverse complement strand
GGAAGCCCTCTGAGAGGCTGAAGGATGTGCACAGAAGAGAGAAGCCTTCGCTTTAACCCTTTCTTGAGTTTTTGCAGGTTTTCTCGGCTCCCCAAAAGGACAATGCGGGATATTTCTTTCTCTCCTGCCTTCTGAAAGGAAAGCAGAAACTGGCTTATTTCATTCAAGAGGTCATCTCCATATATCTCTTTACTGCTGAACCCTAAAGGAATATTTCGCGAAAAGAGAATATTATTGCCCAGAATCACCTCCATCTCTGTGGAGGAATGGTCTATGTTAATCACACATACAGGGGTTTTAAATATCCTTTTGATGTTTTTATTATTACTCAGAAGTAGAAGAATGCCCTCTATGCTCAAAGCTACACATTCAGGGATGATGTTAACTTCCTTGAGCATCTCAAGATTTTTATGGATGACCTCTTTATGCACCATCACCACCATCAGTTTGATATGTTCTTCTTTTATTACCTCTATAATCCTATATCCTACTACTATCTCCTCGGGGGAATAGAGGGAGGGGTTGCTTTGGTATATCATCGCCTCTATCTCGGAGTGTTCAGTAAAAGGAAGGGTAAGAAACTTTACTCCTATCTGAGAGCGGGGAATAGCGAGGAATACACGAGGTTCAAGTTTGACCTTTTTAAGGATGTCTTTTATGCTTTCCGAAAAGGTTTCTTCCTTTAGATTTCTTACATAAACTCCCGCTATCCTTTTTTTCTCTTTGCTCCTTCCTATGATAACTGCTTTTAAGACAGAATCAGATATTTCGATAATCAGGAGAGGTTTTCTTTTTCTTATCTTCTCTTCTACCCTGTTTCTCCACCATTGTTTTATCTCTTTTAGGTTAAATCTAAAATGGATTTTGCTCATTGTAAATTGTAATGCTTTACTTCTGGAGATTCTATATCACCAGAGACGATATGGGGAGTGAGGAATATAACCAACTCCTTCCTTTCCGGTTCTATCTCCGAGCCTTTTTGTTTGCTCTTGAATAGCCAGCCCAGAATAGGTATATCTCCTAAGATAGGAAACTTCTTTATCTCCTCCTCTTTTTTGTTTCTTATCAACCCAGCAATGACTATAGTAACTCCATCCTTAATGGTGACCGTAGTTTCTACCTGTGAGGTCTCCACCACAGGAATTACATCCGAGTACTCCCCATAGGTATAGTCTCCTGTCTTTGAACTTATCTCCTGATTGATCTTCAGAGTAACAAACTTATCCTCGGCAACTGTGGGAGTGACAGAAAGTTTTATTCCCAGGTCTAAGTAAGTAATCTGATATGATACTGTGTTTCCTGTAGAGGTGACGCTGGTGGTGGAGGTAGCATAAGGTTGGTTTGTTCCTACCATAATTTTTGCTTCTTGGTTGCTGGAGACAGTAATTCGGGGAGAGGAGAGGGTGTAGGTCTTTCCCAGTCTCTCAAAAGCCTTAAGCACCACTTCATAAGCATCTTCGCCCAACTCTCCAATCCTTAATGCCCCTCCTGTTGCGGATGTAGAGGAAGTAGCCGGAATGATGTCTCCCGAGATAACCTTAAAACTGGAGCCAAGAGCGCTATGGATACCGGCAAAAACAGCATCCCAGTTTACTCCTAATTTGTATTCTTTATTCAGGGCTATCTCGATTATCTTTGCATCAATAAATACCTGCTTGGGTCTTTGGTCAAGGGCTTTGACAATCTTTTCTATCAAAGGCATTTTGTTCTTTAGGTCGGTGACGATTATCTTATTTGTTCGCTTGTCAATCTGAAGAACCCCTAGCCCTTTTGTAAGCCTCTCCGAAATCTTATCCTTTATCTCCTCTGCTTTCGTGTAGTTGAGAGAGAATATCCTTGTCTCTGTAGGCAAGTCCATCTGGGAGATTAAGGCTTTTAATTTCTCTAAAGACTCCTTTTCATCAATGAGAATAAGAGTATTTGAGGCTTCGTTGGCTATTATTCTGCCTATTTTGCTCTTTGCCTGGTTTAAGGTAGGAAGTAGATCAGAAGCCTTGGCGTATTTTAGAGGCACTACCTTAATATTTGCTTTGGTATGGAATTTTCTTCCATAAAGGGCTTCATACTCGCTTTCGGTCATTACATTGATAATTCCATTCTTTTCTTCATAAGCCAAGCCATTACTCACAAGAAGGACTTCAAAAGCATCCATTATCTTTACATCCTTCAAAAACAGGGTTACCTTTCCTTTTACATTTTTGCCCGCGACAATATTGAGGTTAGCCATCATCGAGAACATCTTCAGGGCGTCAATTATATTCATCCCTTTTATTTCCAGAGATATTCTCTCTTCTTCTTTTTGAGAATGTTCCAGGGAAGCAGTGCTCTGATGTTTTTCTTCTTGGGGATTTTTATTTAAGGTCTGCGCATAGAGGAGGGGGGAGAAGAGAAGAAGGGCAGAAATGATAATGTAGTTTTTTCTCATCTTCTAATTGGAAGAATTGGGGGGAATAAAAGGCTTTTGTTACGCTCTTAGAATTTAAGTTCCAATTTTTCCCCCTGATGGTTTAAGATTACTCTTCCTTCCTCAATACTTTCCAGTTGCATTTGCTTGATGTAATCACCCTCGCTCAGAAAATAGACCTTTTCTGCACTTTTATCTTCAATGATTGCGTGCGGATTTTTTTTACCGGTAGCGATACCTAACAGTTTAAGTTCAGCAAGAACCTGTTTGTTCTCGGAGGAGATAGAAGGAGAGGGGATAGGAGGATTAAAGATATCTCTGTCTCCGATTCTATTTGTGTAATATGTATAAGGTCTGCTCTCCTGTTTCTGGTCTTTTTCTTTTTGGTTTTTCCATACAGAGAATCCCACGCTTTTTTCTTTCTCCTTCAGGAGTTTTTTTACAGAGTAGGGAGCGAGGATGAAGGAGTCTAATAGAAGATAAAGGATGGATAAAGAGAGGAGAAAGCCCAGGAGAATATTTAGTTTATGGATGGTTTTGATGTAGAAGGGGTATTTATCTTTTTCTATCCTAAATCTGGATAAAATAGAGGATATTCCCGGAGACATAGATTCTTTCTCTTTCTCAGCAGATAGGCTATCTTGCTTTTTCCGGAGCAGGTGCAATAATTTGCTTTCTGGAGAAGGGTTTTCCATTTCTAATTCCTTCTTTAACTTAGATTCAAATGACCTCTTCCTCAATCACCTCTTCAATTAAAGCCCTGTCCGCCACCTTCTTTTCTTTCATTACCAGCCTCTCCAGGGCATTGTGACATAGAAGGGTGATCTGACGAGGGTATCCTTGAGTATATTCATAGATTAATTCTATCGCTTCTTCTGTAAATAGGGAGTTTTGAGAAGAAAAACCCGCTTTTTGTAAGCGATACTCTATCATCCTTTTTGTTTCATATCTACTCAAAGGGTTTATTACATATTTAAGGCTAATTCTATCCATAAAGTTTTTCATCTGTTTCAATCTGGAGAGGATTTCCAACTGAGCAGTGATTACAATCTGCAGAAGTTTATATTCGTTGGTTTCGTAGTTCAAGAGGACGCGCAAGGCTTCCAGATTCTTAGGAGTAAGTTTTTGTCCCTCGTCAATAAAAAGCACGATCGTCTTTTTTTCCTCCACACTTTTTTGGAAGAGATATCTTTCTATGCACTCTTTATAGTCTAATATTGACTTTGTAGGAGGGGTTATGTTGAATATTCTTGTTAATTTAGAGAGGAAGTCGAACTCTGAATTAAATCCAGGGTCAAGAAGGATATAAAAGATGAACTCTTCTTCCTGAGGGAATGACTGAAGAAAGGTGCGCAGGAGGGTAGTTTTCCCTGTTCCTACATCCCCTAATAGCAGACTTAAGCCCCTTTTTAGCCTAATGGCTATCTCCAATCTCTCTATGGCTGTCTTGTGCGTATGGGAGTAGTAAAAGAACTCAGGATCGGGGCTGGTAGAGAAGGGTTCTTTTTCTAAACCCAAGACGCTGTAATAATTCATCCGCTCACCTGATATACTGTAACTCCTAAAACAAAAGTATATATCACATAGAGAATACTGTCAAGTTCTTATATTGTTTCCACTATTGTTTCCACCCCAGGGGTGGAAATGATTGTTGTGCTTGCCTCAGGTGGACATACTTCTTAGATTATGCTAAAATAAATAAAAGAGTAAGAAAGAAGTTTTGGCTTATCTTGAGCCTTAAAACGAAGCGGAGATGTCATTGTATTTGGAAGAGCGAATAAAGTGTATTACAGAGCCGAAGCAGAAAGCCCAGCCGAAAGTTTATATCAGGACTTTCGGATGCCAGATGAACGAGTATGATTCCGAGGTGGTTATAGGTAAATTACTGCAAAAAGGCTGGGCTCTTGTGCATAACCCTGAGGAGGCAGATATAGTTTTGTTTAACGGCTGTTCAGTGCGAGAGCATGCAGAACAGAGAGTATGGTCAAATCTGGAGAGCCTTAAAAAACTAAAGCAAAGAAAGCCGAAGATGCTTGTTGGTATCCTTGGATGCATTGCTCAGAAGCACAAGGAGAGGATATGGGAGAGATTTCCTTTTGTGAATCTTGTCTGTGGACCTGCTAACCTCTCTCACCTGCCAGAGTATATTAAGGAGTTGAACGAGAAAGAGCAGGTGTTAGCAGTAGATAAGCAAGAGCGGGATTTTAAAGATTTCTGTCTCACCTTTCCTGCACAGAAAGAGGGGTTTAAGAGCAAGGGCTATGTGGTGATAATGAGCGGATGTAATAACTTCTGTTCTTACTGCGTTGTTCCTTATCTACGGGGCAGGGAGAGGAGTCGTGAGATAAAAGAGATATTGGAGGAAGTGAAGGAGTTGGTAAGGAATGGTTATACCCATATTACTTTGCTCGGGCAGAATGTAAACAGTTATAAGAATAATTTTGTCAAACTTTTAGAGGAAGTGAACAAAATAGAGGGGGTGGAGAAGATAAGTTTTACCACCAATCATCCTAAAGCCACCAGCGAGGAGTTATTCCGAGCAATGCGTGATCTTCCCAAAGTGGAGAAGTATCTCCATCTTCCTTTTCAATCTGGCTCAGATAGAATCCTCAAACTAATGCGTCGAGGATACACGCGCCAGGAATACCTAAATTTGATAAGGAAACTAAAGGAGATCCTGCCCGAGGTGAGACTGTCTACTGATGTGATTGTGGGTTTTCCTACCGAAACGGAAGAGGATTTTCTCAAAACAAAGCAGTTGATGGAAGAGGTGAGGTTTGACAATGCCTATATCTTCAAATATTCTCCCCGTCCGGGAACAGAAGCAGAGAGGAAGTTAAAGGATGATGTCCCTTTGGAAGTAAAGAAGAGAAGAAACCAGATCTTGCTGGATCTGCAAAAGAGAATCTGGAGAGAGAAATGCAGAAGATAAGGATATTGTTTTTCTGCCTTATCTTTTCTCTTATTTTCTGTTTTCCTATCCCCTTTGCTTGGTCTTCTCCTGTTCGTTCTTCCGTATCTGTAAAAGAGAAATTTGCCCAAGTGGCAAGGAGTTTTTTGGAAGGGGAGTATAGCAAAGCGTTGAGATTTTCCTGGCAATTAAGGCAAGAGTTTCCCTCATCTCCCTACGCTAAAAAGGCAAAATACCTCAGTGCCCTTTCTTATCTTAAAACAGAGCACTTAAACCAAGCGAAGCAGATTTTTAGAGACTTGCGTGAAGAAAGGGGAGGCGGTAAGGATAGATACTATTTAGGAGAGGCAAATCTCTACTACCTAACGGAGGATTGGGAAAGGTGCATTTCTACCCTTGAACAGATGTTGAGCAAATTTCCTTCCTCTTCTTTGAAGGCAGCGGCTTATTTTAGATTAGGCAGATGCAAACAAAAGAAAGGGGTATGGGAGGGAGCGAAGTATTACTTTACAAAACTTCTCCAACAATTCCCCTCTTCTCTGGAGGCTAAGGAGGCAGAGAAGATTTTGGAAAAAGGAGAGTTTTACTTTACTCTTCAAATAGGAGCCTTTAAGAAGAAGGAGAATGCCCAGAAGATGAAATACTATCTGAAGGAAAAGGGCTATCCCGCTTATATCTCTATTTTTGAGAAAGATGGAAGAGAACTTTATCGTTTAAGGGTGGGAAAGTTTAATCTGCGCAAGGAGGCAGAGGCAGTAAGAAGAAGACTGGAAGCAGAAGGATACAAAGTAGAGATATATCCGTAGGAGAATGATAAACAAGAAGGTAATAGTCTTTCTTCTTGGACCTACAGGTGTAGGAAAAACAGATATTTCTATCTTGCTCGCCAAAAGGATTAATGCCCGGATAATCTCTGCAGATTCAATGCAGGTCTACCGAGGAATGGATATTGGCACTGCAAAGCCTGCGGGAATTACCATCTTGAGCGCAGAACCTGAATCGAGGAGAATTCAGCCAGTTATGATAAAGGGCGTAAAACACTACTTAATTGATATTATTGAACCTGAGGAGGAATTTAATGTTGCTCGCTTTGTAGAACTTGCTCAGCACTCAATAGAACAGGTGAGTAAGGAGGATGCTCTGCCTCTGGTGGTAGGAGGAAGTGCTCTTTACATCTATACTCTTATCAAAGGTATCTTTAAACTCCCTCCTTTAACCTCTCAGAAGGAGATAAGCATAGACGATAGAGATGCTTATCAGAGACTTTTGAGCGTTGATCCAGAGTCTGCCCGAACCATCCATCCCCGAAATCTACGCAGAGTTAGAAGGGCAGTAGAGGTTTATCACCTAACAGGTGTGCCTTTTTCCCAGATAAAGAGAGAAAGGGAAGGGATAGAGAAGAGATACAGAATACTCAAGATAGGTTTAATTGCCTCGCGAGAGGAGATTTATCGGCGAGTGGAAAAGCGGGTAGAGGAGATGTTTAATCAGGGTTTAATAGAGGAAGTAAAGAGGCTTAAAAACAGAATGAGCAGGACAGCACGGCAGGCTTTGGGCTACAAGGAGGTTTTGTCTTATCTAAACGGAGAAATCTCTTTGAAGGAAGCGAAGGAACTGGTCAAGAAAAACACACGGCATTTTGTTAAACATCAACTTACATGGTTCAAGAAAGACAGCGAGATTAGGTGGATAAATACAGAGGGAAAAGAGAAGGAGGAGGTTAGCCAGGAGGTTGAAAGGATAATTTTGAAGGAGGTTTCTGAGGCGGCTTATCCCTCCTTTATTCCATCTTAAAATTTCTGTTAAAATTATAAAAATTGTGGTATAATTTACCCACTCCTTGGAGTGTTTTCCCCACAAGTTTTTAGGAGAGAATAAGGACATTGGCTCCTTTAACTTAAAAAAAGGAGGTGGAGATGCGAGATCCATTTGAAGAGGAGGAGTTTATTTATGACTTTAAGGTCTTTCTTTCCTATATCACCTCACACAAGGTAAGACTCACTCCCAAGATGCAATGGATTCCTGTAAAGCATATATATGCTATAAATTCTCTCTTTAAGCATCCCGCTTCTCTCCAGGAAAAGATAGGGGAGAAGGTATATAAACTCAGAGAGGAGATCGGTTATTCCCGTTTTTACTTTATTGATTTACTGTCTTTAGCCAGTGAGTGTTTGGTAGTCAATGATAAGCAGATACTAACAAAGGGTCCTCAGTATGATAATTTTATGCAAGCAGATGCCTTCTTTAAGAAATTGGGGCTGGTAATAAGTTGGTGGTTTGATCTATACTGGGATTCTTGGATGCCCGAGGGAGACTTTGGTCAGATGTTAGATAGCCGAAAACTATATATGATTCCATATTTGGAGAAAGTGTTGCACAAACAGGGAATGATAAGCGTTAAGGAGTTTTCTCGCCCTTTAATTGAGGGACTTTCTCTCAAATGGAGCGCTTCTTCACCAGATATTGCCAGAGATCTGATGGAGTGGGGTATAGAGCGATGTATATTACTACCTCTCAGTTATTTTGATATTGTTCGGCTTGAGTATAGAGAGAATAAATATGGACTACAGGAGATAGGAGGGTTTTATATAAAGCCTGATGGCAGGATATTCCTGCGGAGTTTGGTAAGAGAGATGAGAAGGAGGATATACCGAGATTTCAGCAACTAATAGCACCTAATCTTTTGATGTCTAAGGATGGAGAAGACTTATACAGTGCTGGAACTTAATAGCATTGTGCGCGATCTTATTCGCATAGAGTTCCCTGACTATATATGGGTTTGCGGAGAGATTCAGGGGTTAAGGAGCGATAGAGAGAAGAAGCATATCTATTTTGAACTTGTGGAGAAGCACCCAGAGGCACAGGAGATTAGAGCGAAGGTAAAAGCAGTGCTATTCTCCGGTTATCGGTATAGGATAGAGAAGAGAATAGAGGAGGCTAATAGTAGTTTTCAATTGAAGAATGACATTGAAGCAAGGTTTTTGTGCGAGGTAAACCTTCATCCTCCCTCTGGCCAATACAGTCTTATTATTGTTGATGTTGATCCTATCTACACTTTGGGAAAACTTGCCCAGAACCGTCAAAGGATAATTGAGGAACTAAAAAGGAAGGGGCTTTTGGAAAGAAATAAACAAAGAGATTTACCTCTTCTTCCTTTGAATATCGGCTTGATTACCGCTGTTGACTCTGCTGCTTATCATGATTTTATTGATGAATTAAGAAAGAGTGGCTATGGATTTAAGATCTTCATATACAACTCTTATATGCAAGGTAAGCAAACAGAGAAAGATGTTCTGCTCGCTCTAAAATATTTTAACTCCTTAGATAAAGGAAAGGTTGACGCAGTATTTATTACCCGGGGAGGAGGAGCAAAGGCAGACCTTATCTGGTTTGATAACAAGAATATAGCCGAGGCTATTGCTTATTCTAAGTTTCCCGTATTCACTGCTTTAGGGCATAGTATAGATGTGAGTATCGCAGACATAGTAGCAAAACAGGCGTTCAAGACTCCCACAAAAGGCGCGCAGTTTCTGGTGGAGAAGGTGCGCGAGGTTTTAGAGAGGATAGAGTTTATAGAGAAGGAAATTAGGGAAAAAGCAAAGCTTTTACTTGAACAGAGATACAACAATTTGAAATCTGCACTTTTTCGCATCGACTCTTTTGTGAGCAGGTATTTTTGGAGAAAGAGTGAGGATTTACTCGCAAAAAGGTTTGCCTTAAGGGAAAGGATTGGTAAATTCTTTAGCAATGAAAAAAGAGAATTGAAGGAGAAGTTTCTGCAGATAGAAGAGAAAGCAAAAAGAAGAGTAGAAGAGGAGAGAATAAGGGTGAGAACAGGAGAGGAAAAGATAAGGTTATTAGATCCCTCTCAGGTTTTAAAAAGAGGTTATAGCATTACTTTCAAAGAAGGCAGGTTGGTCAAGAGTATTTTCGACCTAAAAGAGAAGGATGCAATCAAAACAATACTTATAGATGGTAGTTGTCTTTCGGAGGTTAGAGGAATAAAGGAGTTGAGATGGAGGTTGTAATAATAATGGGCTCAAAGAGCGATTTTAAGTGGTCAGAAGAGATTAAAGATGCTTTACAGAGATTAGGGATTAAAAGTACTTTAAGAGTATCTTCTGCCCATAAGGTGCCTCTGAGGGTATTAGATATCATAAAAGAGTATGAGAAGAAAGATGTTGTGTTTGTCACTGTAGCAGGAAAAAGCAATGCGCTAAGTGGTTTTGTAGATGCTAATACAACAAAGCCTGTTATTGCCTGTCCGCCTTACAGTGATAAGTTTTCTGGTGTAGATGTATTCTCAAGCCTGAGGATGCCTCGCGGAGTATCGCCTCTTCTGGTGTTAGAACCAGAGCAAGCAGCGCTGGCTTGTGCAAAGATCTGGGCAATAAAGGATAGAAAAATTAAGCAGAGAGTGGAGGAATATCAAAGGATGTTGAAAGAGGAGATAAAACAGGCGGACAGAGAGGTGCAGTAATTTATATCTAAAATTGCATAAAGTTTTTTTTGAATAAAGATGCCCAAATGAAAAACTTTAATTAGAGAGATTAAGGGAAGGATTTCGTTAAGAAAAAGATAACTTTTATTTTTTAATGCTTTTTCTTATTCCCCTCCATTTATACTCCTCTATATTCTTCTTTTCCTACTCATTGTTTATTTTTCTCTTCAACGAAATTTTGGAAAGATTAGTAAAGCAGAGGGAGAATGGATATTGATTTTAGATGCCGATGAATTTTTGCCTGGAGAACTAAATAAGCAATGAGAATAGGCTTTGATGCCAGAATTCTAACCCATCCGAAGGCAGGAATTTCTACTTATGTTTGCAACTTAGTAAAAACACTTTTAGATTTAGATAGAGATTTAGAGATCTTTCTTTTTTCAGATGGTAATTTTTCTCAGGAGTATAATAAGTTTTTAGAGTCAACGCGTATTCAAAAAATAGTTTTTGCTTCCTCAAGGGAAGAAAAAAGGAAGTGGTCTCAGAGATTTTTGCCGAGAAAATTGAAAGAGTATAAAATAGATGTCTACCATGCTGTTTGGAATAATGCAGTGCCATTTTTTAGAAATTGCCCTTGTGTCTTGACCATCCATGACCTGATCCCTTGGATATTAGGAGGAGATTTTAGAAATAAAAGGAAAGAGATAAAGTATAAACTACAACATTTCCTGTGTGCCCAGTGGGCAGATCTAATTATAACTGTTTCGCATAAAAGTAAGGAGGATATTGTAAGGTTATGCAAGGTTAAAAAAAGCAAGGTCAGAGTCATATATTTAGGAGTAGAGGATGATTTTAGAGAAGAAGTGGATGAAAATTTGGCTGTTCAAATTCTTAACAAATATAATGTGCACAATAGAGATTATTTTATAATTCCTACAGGAGTGGATCACCCACGAAGAAACGCTATTTTTGCATTAGAAGGGTTTAATGAATTTCTAAAAAGAGACAAGTATGACTTCTGTTTAGTTTATACGGGAAATTTTTATGATAGAAGTAATGAATACAGAAATTTAATTAGACGAATTAAGGAGTTGGGACTTCAAAGTAAGATAATAATTACTGGATGGATACCTACCCTGGAATTGAAAGTTTTGCTTATGAATGCCAAAATTTCTCTTATTCCTTCTCTTTATGAAGGCTTCGGTTTGCCTATTTTAGAATCTTTTTCTTCTGGTGTTCCTGTGATAACTACTGATAGAGGCGCAATTCCTGAGATTGCTTCTGGTGCAGCGGTTTTGGTTAATCCCTTTGATTATAAATATTTAGCCGCCAAGATAGAAGAGTTGATTAAATGCGAGGATTTAAGAGGAGAGTTGATAGAGAAAGGAAAACAGAGGGTTAAAGATTTCGATTGGAGAAAGACTGCTCAGTCTACTTTAGATGTATACAGAACTCTGCTCCCCAGATAAGCACAGATAAGCACTTTTCACCCGCACTTTCCACCCCAGGGGTGGAAACGGTCTGGAGATACACCCCCTTGACAAAAACCGAGTTTTGATATATATTAATAATGAAAACCATTTCCACTAAGAGAGGAACTATGCCAGGTATTAGACTATCTACTTCACCATGGTGGCAGGCAAGGTTTAGAGGGTGTGGTTATAGATGGACTTTGGGGAGAGAGGCAATTCTGGAGGTTTTATCCAAATCAGAAGAACACCTGAGTGCCGAAGATATTTACTTAAGAGTCCATCCAAAATATCCAAACATTGGTCTTACTACTATCTACAGAACTTTAGATATACTCACAGATATGGGATTGGTATGGAAATTTGATTTTGGAGATGGAAGGGCACGCTATGAGTTGATTGAAGGCAGTAAAAAGATGCATCATCACCATCTCATCTGTAAAGGTTGCAATAGAATTGTTGATTATACAGAGTTCATAGAGGAGGAGAAAGAATTGGTGAAAAAGATGCAGAATAGTTTATCCAAAAAATACAATTTTAAGATTACATCTCATATAATCCAATTCTATGGCTTCTGTAGTAAATGCGATAAACAAAAAGATTAGATTGTTATTTTTCAAGTATAGTGTTTCTTATTAAGCAAAAAGGAGGTGGTAGATATGCCTGGAGGAAATGGAACAGGTCCTTTGGGTTTAGGTCCAATGACAGGTAGAGCAGCGGGTTTTTGCGCGGGATACGCTGTTCCCGGCTATCTGAATCCCATCCCTAACAGAAGATGGTTTGGGAGGGGAAGAGGATGGCGCCACTGGTATTATGCTACTGCTCTTCCCGGCTGGCTGAGGGCTTCCTATAATCTACCGAGTTTTGCAGGTTGGTGGAATCCTGCAAGTTGGTGGTTTCCTTATGAGATTAGTCCAAAGCAGGAAGCAGAGATTTTAAAAAATCAAGCCGAGTTTTTAAAACAACAGCTTAAAGATGTGCAGAGCCGAGTAGAGACTTTGGAGAAACTCCAGAGCCAGCAGGGAGAGAAGGAGGAATAGTGAGAGAGATAGGGAGTAGAGAACCTTACCTCTACTCCCTATTCCCCTTTATCAGAAAAAAGGAGGGGAGATGCGGGTGGCTATACCAACAGAGGGAGATTTTGTGTCTATGCATTTTGGCAGATGTCCAATCTTTACTTTAGTTGATATCGAGAATGGCAAGGTAGTTAAGAAGGAGGAGATAATAAATCCTGGCCATCAATTAGGAGCAATTCCTCAATTTTTGTATCAAAAAGGAGTAGATTGTGTCGTTGCTGGAGGAATAGGATCGCGAGCAATCTCATTTTTTGCGCAATTTAATATCAAAACAATTGTGGGAGTGAGTGGAAAGATTGAGGAGATAATTGAACAACTTAGGAAAGGAACCTTAAAAGGTGGAAAGAGCTTCTGTGAGCCCGGTTCGGGAAAGGGTTATGGAGTAGATAAAACAGAATGCCACCATCCACATAAAGATGAAGGTAGATGTTGATAAAGTGAGGTGAAAAATGAGGATTTGTATTACCTCAGAAGGGGAGAGTATAGATTCAAAGATTGATCCGCGTTTTGGTAGATGTCGGTATTTTATAATTGCAGATACTGATACCTTAGAGTTTGAGGTTATTAAGAATCCAAATATTAACTCTGTAGGGGGAGCAGGGATTCAATCTGCTCAATTAGTTGCTTCCAAAAAAGTTAAAGCGGTGCTTAGTGGTAATGTTGGACCAAATGCCTTCCGAGTACTTAATGCAGAAGGAATTGATGTTTATACACAAATTACTGGAAGCGTAAAAGAAGCAATAGAGGCGTATAAATCAGGAAGACTTAAAAAAGCAGAGTCTTCTAATGTTGGTTCAAAATTTGGTATGGGCGGATGAGAGCTCTATAAGGCAGAGAAAGTGCAGGAGAGGATGATATAATATTTAGGTTGATTATGAGTAGATTATTATATAGTTAAGAGATTTCTGTGTAGATGAAGGAGGTGAAATAAAGATAGCCATGGGAGATGGAAATGGTCCTCAGGGGTTGAACCCGGCTATGGGCAGAGGTATGGGGGGAGGTAGAGGAAGGAGAGGTGGTGCAGGACCAGGAGGAAATTGTATATGCCCTTCCTGCAGAACAAAGGTAGCACATCAACCAGGCATACCCTGCGCTTCTTTAAGTTGTCCTAAATGTGGCACAAGAATGGTAAGGGAATAGAATAATTCTATATGATAATTTTATATGATAATTTCAGTTGCCAGCGGGAAAGGAGGAACGGGTAAAACTACCATTGCTGTTAGCCTATCTTTATCTATAGAGTCTATAGAGGATGTGCAGTTTCTAGATTGTGATGTAGAAGAGCCCAATGCTCATATTTTCTTGAAGCCAACTATCAAAACCCAGAATAAAGCCTACATTCCTGTTCCTCAGATTGATGAGACAAGATGTAATTATTGTGGAAGATGCGCAGAGGTTTGTGTTTATAATGCTATAGCGATTTTGCCTCCTTCAGAGGGTAAGAAAGGAAATAGTTTAATTTTCCCCCAACTTTGCCATGGCTGTGGTGCCTGTAGTGCTCTTTGTCCTCAAGGTGCGATAAAGGAGGTAAACAGGGAAATCGGAGTAGTGGAGGCAGGTAATTGTGGAAGGATAGAGTTTATCCAGGGGAGACTCAATATCGGAGAGGCAATATCTCCACCTCTTATCCGACAGGTAAAAAAGCATATCAAGCCTGAGAAGACCGTAATCATTGATGTTCCTCCCGGAACCTCCTGTCCAGTAGTCGCTTCACTCAAGGGAAGTGATTATTCAATATTAGTCACCGAGCCCACACCCTTTGGTTTAAACGATTTGATTTTAGCGGTGGAACTATTAAAAATAATGAATATTCCTTTTGGGGTAGTAATTAATCGGGCTGATTTAGGCACTGATGAAGTAGATAAGTATTGCTATGAGCAAGACATTCCTGTGTTAATGAGGATACCATTTAAGAGAGAAGTAGCGATTACTTATTCTAAAGGAGAACCTATGGTTAAGGTATTTCCACAATACAAAAAAGATTTTACGGATTTATTTAATAAGATTAAAAAAGAAAGGTGCAAGAGGGAAAATAGAGATTCTTGATAATTTTACCCGCAACAGAGTATAGTTTTTGGTTATGAGTAGAAGAGGTGTATCTAATTCCCTTTATAATCTAAAAAGAAGGAGGTTTTATGAATAGAAAGATTGATATTCTTATTGTTGGTTTAGGTCCAGCAGGGATGGTAAGTGCTATAACCGCAAAGAAGTATTATCCAGACAAGAGTATTCTGGTGATAAAGAATGTTGCCAATGGTTGCATTCCCTGTGGCATTCCCTATATGTTCTCCAGCCTAAAGAATCCCCAGGATAATATTTTAAGGACATCTGCTTTGCTAAAGAGTAATATTGAGGTTGTGGTAGATGAGGTCTCAGAGATTAACCGAGATAGGAGAAGTGTAAGCACAAAGAAAGGTGATGAATATATTTATGAAAAGTTGATTTTAGCCACAGGCTCTCTCCCTGTTATTCCGAAGATTCCCGGGGTTGATAAAGAAGGCGTGTATCCCATATACAAAGATATGGATTATCTTAAAACTTGCGTGGAGGAGATTAAAAAAGCAAAGAGTGTTTTGATAATAGGAGGAGGGTTTATAGGAATAGAGTTTGCCGATGAGATTTCCAGGATAGCCGGAGTTAATGTGCATTTGGTGGAGATGCTTCCCCGTTTGCTCGCAAATTCTTTTGACCAGGAGTTTTCCTTGCTGGTGGAGAAGAAACTAAAAAGCAAAGGCGTCAATATTATTCTAAACACCAGGGTTGTGGAAATTACAGGTGATAGAAAGGTGGAAGGAGTGCGTTTCGAGAATGGCGCAAGGTTAGAAGTGAATAACATTATTTTAGGAATAGGAGCAGTTCCTAATACAAAATTGGCAGCCGATTCAGGGCTGGATTTGGGTAAAGGCAGGGGAATTTGGACAGACGAGTATATGAGGACAGTTGATCCAGATATTTTCGCTGTAGGAGATTGTGCAGGTAAACGCGATTTTTTCACGCGCAAAGATGCCACGGTGATGCTTGCCTCTACTGCCACTGCTGAAGCAAGGATAGCAGGAGCCAATCTATATCAACTTAAAGTGGTGCGTGAGAATAAGGGAACTATTGCTATCTACTCTACTTATGTAGATGGACTTGTTTTAGGTTCTGCTGGTTTAACAGAAAGCGCAGCCAAAAAAGAAGGTTTTGAGATTATTATTGGCCAGGCAGAGGTTGTAGATAAACATCCAGGTAATTTGCCATCAGCAAACAGGATAAAGATGAAACTAATTTTTTCCAAACAATCCGGAATAATTATGGGGGGGCAGGTAGCAGGCGGGATGTCTGCTGGCGAGATAATAAATATTATTGGTATGGCTATCCAGAAAAGAGTTTCGCTCACGGAGTTGGAGACATTACAGATGGCAACCCATCCATATTTGACAAGTGCCCCTACAATGTATCCTATTGTATTGGCAGCGCAGTCTGCGTTGAGCAATATGTAGATAAGTTTTTATGCGTCAGGTAGTGATTATCAGTGGAAAGGGAGGGACAGGAAAAACAGTAATCACCGCAGGGTTTGCCAGTTTGGTTAAGAATGCAGTTTTTGCTGACTGTGATGTGGATGCTTCGGACCTGCATTTATTATTACAACCAGAGGTTAAAGAACGCTATGAGTTCAAAAGTGGTTTGAAGGCAAGCATTGATAAAAGAGTTTGTCGGCAATGTGGCAGATGTATAGAAGTATGCAGATTCTTTGCTATAAGTCAGGAGTTTATAATTGATCCTATTTCTTGTGAAGGGTGTGGTTTTTGTAGTTATATCTGTCCAGTGCAGGCAATAAGGATGGAGGAGGAGGTTTGTGGCGAGTGGTTTATTTCCCAAACCCGTTTTGGTCCTTTAGTGCATGCAAAACTCGGGATTGCTCAAGAGAATTCGGGTAAACTAATTTCTCTGGTAAAAAAACAAGCAAAGGAATTAGCAGAGAAGAACCGCTATGATTGGGTGATTATTGATGGTGCTCCCGGTATAGGATGTCCTGTTATTGCTTCACTTTCTGACATAGATTGTGCAGTAGTAGTAACTGAGCCTACTTTATCAGGTTTGCATGATGCTTTAAGGGTTATAGAACTAACCAGACATTTCAACCTTCCAGCGCACTTGGTAATTAATAAGTATGACCTAAACCCTCAAATTTCTAAGAGGATAGAAGAATACTGTGCAGAAAATAGGATTCCCTTAATAGGCAAGATTAGATTTGATAGAGGGGTGGTAGAGGCGATGGTCAAAGGCAAGACCATTATAGAATATGAAAATACAGCAATTAAAGATGAGATTTATAAAATCTGGGATATGTTGCAGATTGCTCTTAAAAGAAAGTAGTGATATACATTCCCAACCATTTCCACCCCAGGGGTGGAAATTTGGCGAAATTTGGCTAGGCTATAGGAGGTGAGGATTATGCCTGTTTATACCTATACTTGCAAGGATTGTGGTCAAGTTTTTGATTTATTAGTTGGAATGACTTCCGAAAAAGTTGAGCCTAAGTGCAGAAAGTGTGGGAGTAAGAATATTAAAAAGACTTTTGGAGCATTTAATGTAGGAAGTTCTGGGGATAATAGTACTTCCTCTATCTCAACTTGTCCAACAGGAACCTGCCCTATTTTAAAAAAATAAAAGGTTAAAGAAAGGTTATAGTTTCTGCTAAGATAGGAAAGTAAATGATAGATTTTAAGCAAATTGATGAAGCAAGAAAACTATTAGGATTGGATGAAGAGGCCAGTTTAGAAGAGATAAAAAAAGCATACCGGGACTTGAGTTTCAAATATCATCCTGACAGATGTAAAGAGATAGATAAAAAGCATTGTGAAGAGATGATGAGAAGAATAAATGAGGCAAAGAATATTATTATGACCTACTGTGCCGGTTATAGATTCTCTTTTAGAGAAAAGGATGTGCGAAAGAATTTATTGAATAAAGAATTATACCAGCATCTGAAAAGATTCTATGAAGGCTGGTGGGGAAATCTGGAGGTATGAGTAATATAAATATATTTGATAGATATTATAAAAGATACGATGCCTGGTATGAGAGAAATAAATTTGTTTATTTATCAGAGATAGAAGCAGTTAAAAAAGTCTTGCCCAAGAGAGGTAAAGGTTTGGAAATTGGTGTAGGCACAGGCAGATTTGCCTCTGTTTTAGGGATTAAATACGGAGTTGATCCCTCTAAGAGGATGCTAAAAATTGCCAAGGAGAGAGGGGTAGAGGTAAGGTTAGGGTACGGAGAGAATTTACCTTTTGCAGATGCTACCTTTGATTATGTAGCAATTATTATGACTCTTTGTTTCGTAAAAGACCCGGTAAAGGTATTGAATGAAGCAAGGAGGGTGCTGAGAAAAGGAAGGATTATCATTAGTATAATAGATAAGCAGAGTTTTTTAGGAAAGTTTTATCAGAGAAAAAAGAGTGTGTTTTATAAGGAAGCAAATTTTTTTGATGTTAAAGAGTTGGTGGCTTTGCTCAAGATGACAGGGTTCTACAGGTTTTCTTATTATCAAACGATATATAAATTCCCTGATGAGATAAAATCAATTCAGAAGCCTAGAAAAGGTTTTGGTGAAGGTGCGTTTGTGGTAATCAGTGCTTATAAACTCCCTTCTTTTATTCCAAGCAGTTTTTGATCCTGCCATAGCCTAATGCTCACCTCAAAACCCGCTTTTTCTTTACTCCACCCCATTTCGCCAACGGATTAGAAATGTGATTACATAAGAAAACCTTTATATCCCTCCAGGAGAAAGTTGTGGTATAATAAGGTTGTTTTAATCCTCAAGTTAATTCTCTTAGTGAATTTGCCAAATATAAAAAATATTGTTAAACTATTATTTCAGTATAGAGATTAGCCTATCTCCGAACAGGTGATCTTAAAAAAGGACAGAGATGAAGGTAAGTCTAACTCAGATGCAATCGGGTGAGTGTGGTATAGTAGTGGAGATTCAAGGAGGCTTTGGCTTTATAAGGAAAGTTCAGAGTATGGGAATAAGACCAGGTAAAAAGATAGTTAAAGTAGGTTCTCATTTCTGGCGAGGTCCACAGATTGTAGAGATAGATAACTTGCAGGTTGCTATAGGATTTGGGATGGCCAAGAGGGTTTTGGTGGAGGTAGAAAGATGAACAGGATTTTATTAATGGGCAATCCCAATGTGGGCAAGAGCGCTATATTTTCAAGGCTTACCGGAGCAAAAGTAGCCATCTCCAATTATCCGGGTACAACCGTAGAGTTTACTCAAGGTTATATGAAGATCGGAAAAGAAAGACCTTTGGTGATAGATGTCCCAGGAACCTATACCTTAGAGCCGATCTCAAAGGCTGAAGAGGTAGCCTGCCAGATGCTGAAAGAAGGAGATGTGATTATCAATATTGTGGATGCTACCAATTTAGAGAGGAATCTCTATTTGACTTTACAACTATTGGAGAGGAATATAGCGGTTATTGTTGCTTTGAATATGTGGGATGATACCAGACATCAGGGAATTCATATTGATGTGAGGAGATTAGAAGAATGTCTGGGGGTGCCTGTAGTTCCTACCTGCGGTTTAACTGGAGAGGGTATAAAAGAACTGGTCAGTCGTTTACCAGAAGCAAAGAGATCAAAGTTAAAGGTTTCTTCTGATAGCGAAAGGTGGAAAAAAATAGGGAAGATTATAGAAGAAGTCCAAAGACTGACCCACCGCCACCACACCTTGTTAGAAAGAATAGAGGACTTAAGCGTTAAGCCCTTGAGCGGTTTACCTCTTGCCTTGGGTATTATATATTGTGTTTTCTGGGTGATTCGTTTTATTGGCGAGAGCCTGATCGGGTATATATTTGAGCCTTTATTTAAGAAATTATGGCTACCTTTGATGATAAAGTTAAGCACTTTTTTGGGAGAAGGAACATTTCTGCATAATATAGTTGTGGGTAATCTCATTGAGGGAAAAATAGATTTTGGACAATCCTTTGGGCTTTTGACCACAGGGCTTTTTGTTCCCCTTGCTATGGTTCTGCCTTATATATTTAGTTTCTATTTAATATTGGGGTTATTGGAGGATTTTGGTTATCTTCCCCGTCTGGCAGTTCTGGTAGATAATCTTATGCACCGTTTGGGTCTGCACGGTTATGCGATAGTTCCTTTTATTCTGGGATTGGGCTGTAATGTTCCTGGAGCATTAGCAACCCGCCTATTAGAAGAAAGGCGGGAGAAATTTATCGCAGCAACCTTGATGGCAATAGCCGTTCCCTGTATGGCTCAGATTGCTATGATTATAGGACTGGTAGGAGAGAGAGGAGGGAAGTATGTGATGGTTGTATTTCTTACCCTTTTTATCCTCTTAATTATAAAAGGATTAATCCTAAATAAAATTTTAAAAGGCCAAAGTCCTGAGATACTGCTGGAGATTCCTCCCTACAGGCTACCCCAGCCTAAGGCTGTAGCCAAAAAACTTTGGATGCGCTTATCGAGTTTTTTAAGAGAAGCCCTGCCCTTAGTGCTTTTAGGCATACTCTTTGTGAATATACTTTATGCTCTGAAGATTATAGACTTTTTTGCCCATATCTTTTCTCCAGTTTTAACCGGTTTATGGGGGCTTCCTAAGGAGGCTATTTCTGCGTTAATAGTTGGCTTCTTGAGGAAGGATGTTGCTGTAGGTATGCTTGCTCCATTAAACTTGACCACCAAACAACTGATAGTCGGCTCTACGATCCTGACTGTTTATTTCCCTTGTGTGGCTACTTTTGTGGTGTTAATCCGTGAGTTAGGGGTAAAGGATATGCTAAAATCTTTTTTTATTATGATTTCCGTGGCATTATTAACGGGAACGATTCTTAATTTAATACTATAACGAATGTAATTTTATTTAAGAGGAGGAAAGATGAAACTCTCAAGCCTTCTTCATCCCCATCTTATAAAAGTGAGGCATAAAGTCTCCTCTTTGACAGAGGTAATAAGAGAGATGGCAAAAGTAGCCTGTTATGGGTTTCCGCCCGAGTTTGAAAAGAAGATTATAGAGATTATTATAAAAAGAGAACAGGAGGTTTCTACTGCAATGGAGGGAATTGCTATTCCTCATGCCAAGATAGAAGATTTCTCCGATTTAATTGTAGCAATTTCCATTCCGGAGAAACCCATCATCGTCAATAATCAGGAGGTAAAGATATTCTTCCTCATTATTACTGCCAAAACCTCTCCTCTTTATCTGAATGTTCTCTCTGCGATTGCTCAGATAAGAAAAAATGTCTCCCTTTTTGAGAAAATTCTATCTTCAAAGAAACCCGAAGATATAATAGAAGCGATTGAAAGGTCAGGGATTTCTGTTAAAGATGAGTTTCTTGTCAAAGATATTATGGAGAGAAATTATCCCGTTGTATCTGCCGAGGATACTCTTAAGACTGCCATAGATGTCCTGTGTCTCAAGAATTCACTATTTGCTCTGGTTATCTCTGATGGTAAACTGCTTGGTGAGATTACACTTGGTGAGATTATAGAAAAGAAGATGCCGGCATATGTGAAGAATATAGTTAGCCTTGAATTCCTAAAAACCTTTGAGCCCGTAGAGGAAATTTTGAAGGACGAGAATGTAGTTAAAGTAAAGGAGGTTATGAGTCCTTTGAGCATAGCGGTTTCACCTTCAGATTCAATTGCTGCTGCAGTATTGATGATGGTAAAAGAAAAAAGGCAGTTTATTCCTGTTATTGAGGAGGAGAAGGTTGTGGGGATGGTTTCTTTAAGTGATTTTGTTAAAAAAGTCTTAAGGGCTTAGGATGAATTTTTTTAACATCGCTATAGCATTGATAATTTTTACCGTTGTTTATTTCTGTATCATCTCTGAGAGGATACATCGCACCATTGCAGCAGTTCTTGGAGGGATGCTGATGATATTTCTCAAGATCGTCCCTCAAGAAGAAGCCTTTGCTTATGTTGACTGGAATGTGATATTTCTTCTGATAGGGATGATGATTATGGTTGCAGTAATCGGGAAAACAGGGCTTTTGCAGTATATAGCGATAAAGAGTGCCAAGATTGCTCGTGGCGATCCATACAGGATTATGGTTTACCTGATTTTTATTACTGCTATTTTCTCCGCTTTTCTTGATAATGTTACCACAGTTGTTTTTATCGCTCCTATAAGTATCCTGATTGCTCGAGACCTCGAAATAACCCCTATCCCCTTTCTGATTTCAGAGGCTCTTGCCTCAAATGTGGGGGGAACTGCTACCCTCATCGGCGACCCACCTAACTTAATGATCGGTAGTGCCGCTCATATAAGTTTTCTTTCTTTTTTGAAGCATATCGCTCCTCCTATTGTTTTTATAATTCTTTTTTTGCCTCTTATGATGAGACTCCTGATGAGAGAGAAGTTAAGGGTTACTTATGAAAGAAAGGCACGGATTATGGAATTTGACTCTACAAAACTTATACAAGATAAAGCACTTCTGAGGAGAACATTGGTAATCTTCTTTCTTGTTATTGCCGGTTTTTTTATTCATG
>Ga0164311_10000264_pt1 | contig 21818 bp, 17 predicted proteins | sample GuaBasSedimGuay2_FD_121796 | JGI IMG/M metagenome (GOLD analysis project Ga0164311, IMG submission 121796) | Subseafloor sediment microbial communities from Guaymas Basin, Gulf of California, Mexico - Guay2, Core 4569-9, 9-12 cm | ecosystem: Environmental > Aquatic > Marine > Hydrothermal vents... | reverse complement strand
ATGCAGTGAAAGTTACTGAGTATATCTCATCAATACATCAGTTGACTCTGAGCGGTATAAATGGTTTTTTAGTGGTTGTATCCTTTGGGACACCGTGGCTGTATGTGAAAAGAAAAAGAGGTGATGGTGTTTTAGTGAGCCCCCAGGGGTGGTTTAATTAGCTTTAAGGTTGATTAGTGATTTGAGGCGAGGTAGATGCGAGTATTAGTAATAGATGCGAGAATAGCTGGTGTGGCTGGAGACATGTTCCTCGCAGCCCTCATAGACCTCTTAGGTAAGACAGAGCCGCTATATAGGGTTGTTGAGGCCGTGGAGGTTTCATTAAACCTTCACGGAGAGTTAAAGGTGGAAGTTTCGGAGACCTCGAGAGGTGGATTGAGGGCTAAGCTGGTTAAGGTTGATGTAGAGCCTAGGCATTATTCTCTGAAGGCTTCTGAAGCGTTGGAGACTACGCGTAAAGTTTGTAGGGAAGCTGGAGCTTCTGAGCGGGCCTCCAGATATGCCCTTAAAGTGATGGAGGACCTAGCGGAGGCTGAGCAGCGAGTCCACGGTACGGAGGGTGACGTAGAGCTACACCAGCTTTCTTCCCCAGACACTTTCATAGACGTAGTGGGCTCTGCCATCCTTCTCGACGAGGCAGGCTTCCTAGGCCAAGTTGAGGTTTATGCTACACCCCCGGTGTTGGGCGGAGGTGTCATCAAGTTGCCTCATGCAGAGCTTAGAGGACCTGCCCCAGCTACCCTTGAGATCCTTAGAAAACATCGTTACCCCTTCGTACAGACCTCCATCGACGAAGAGTTGACGACCCCTACAGGGATAGCTATCTTAACCAACCTAGCAGAAAAAGTGGTGGACCTTTATCCACCAATGAAAGTGGAGAGGGTCGGCTATGGAGCTGGGGTAAAAGAGCTGGGAGGGATACCCAACGTCTTAAGGATGGTGGAAGGGTCCGCTCACGCTATTTCCATGGATAGGGTTATGGTGCTTGAAACAGGCTTAGACGATGTAACAGGAGAGGTAGTTGGTTACTTAGCGGAGAAGCTTATGAAGACGGGCGCCCTCGACGTATACGTCATCCCAGCTTTAGGAAAGAAAGGTAGGCCCAGCTTTCAAGTTAAAGTCCTAGCTAAGCCTGAGGGTTACTTAGACCTGGTGGAGACTTTAATGAACGAGACCGGCACGCTAGGCGTCAGGGTTCGTGAGGAGCCTAGAGTGATCGCAGAGAGGGAGGAAGTTGAGTTAAGAGTAGAGGTCGGCGGCGAACAACAGAAGGTTAAGGTAAAGGTATCTAGAGACCCTTCAGGAAGACTGCTTAACGTGAAGCCTGAGTTCGAGGACCTGAAACGCATAGCCATTGAGCAGCGTAGGCCCTTAAGGGAAGTATTGGAGGAAGTCAAACTGAAAACGTTAGAGAAGATGATGAAAAGCGAGGTCCTAGGAAGTGAGTAGAGCTTTAAGCTTAGGTGCAAGATCCCTCCTAAACCTGAAGATATAGTTAGGATGCGGAGTAAAGACAACGTGGAGATTGCCCTGTTTAAGCTCAAACAGCTCATCAACCTTGAAGGACCTTTTAACCCCGAGCAGCTCTGAAATAGAGGCAGCTGCAGTTTTACCCATAGCTACCACTCTATTTGGCTTAAGAAGCTCCAGCTCCGCCCTGAGAAGAGAGACACAGCGTTTCCTCATTTCTTCAAGAAAATCCCTGCTAGGAGGTCTACATTTAACTGCGCCAGTGACGAAAACTCCCTTCGACTTAAAGAGCTTTAATATACCTTCATCGTCGTTTAAGCCTAGTACAAGTTTCATCGACAACCTAAAGCGGTCAAACAGACCTAAGTTATAGAAAACTGTTTCCTTGCAGCCGGGCGGAGGAGACTCGCCTATAGCTAACACCTTAACACGTTCAGGGAGCCACTTGGTGTATGCTCCATACTTAATGAGGGGTTTATCCACAGTGCTACACGCCTTGCAGGAGGCAATAAGCTCAGTTAACTTAAACGCTGCATCATCGACCAAGCCTAAAGACGCCTCTTCCACGCCTTCTCAGCTTCGCTCACCTCTACTTCCATCAGTAACTTTCCACTTACGCCTCTGACCACTAACGTTGGCTCACGTAGAACTTGTCCCACCTTACCGTGTGGAACACCACGCATAACCTTCTCAAACTCCTCCTCAGCATCTGCCTTAACCTCCACGAGGAAACGGGTATTCGATTCTGAGAATAGGATGAAGTCATCGCGTCTAAGAGACTTAGGCCTAGGCACCTGAGCTAGGTATAGTTCCATCCCTAACCCTCCACCTATAGCCATCTCAGCTGCCGCTACGCCTAAACCACCTTCAGAGAGGTCGTGGCAAGCCTTAACGAGCTGCTGGTCGATAGCTTCAACCATCGCCTCAACCAGCCTCTTAGCCATAGGCATGTACACCTTAGGCACTGACCTACCGAGGATGTTCATTAATGAATAGTACTCGGAGCCGCCCAGCTCAGCCTTCGTAAAGCCGACGAGGTATAATGGGTTACCTGGCCTCTTAAGGTCTGAGGTGACGGCGAGCCTAACGTCAGGTATTATGCCTAAAGCTGTTATGAGTAGCGTGGGGGTAACAGGTCCTAGGGGGGATTCATTATATAGGCTATCCTTGCCTGATATGAAAGGCGTACCATAAGCCTTAGCGAGCCTGTAGCACGCCTTCACAGCCCTTAAGAGGCCGCCCATCCTATCGGGTTTCTCAGGGTTGCCCCACGTAAAGTTATCGAGCAAAGCTATTCGTCTACCGCCTACCGCCACGTTATTCCTAATAGCTTCGTCTATGGCCGAAGCCGCCATCCAGTAGGGATCTATCTTACCGTAACGAGGCTTAATGCCGCAGGAAACCACTATCCCTCTCCAAGAAGATACTATAGGCTTCAACACAGCTGCGTCGTTGGGACCAGCCCTCAACCCTTGGAACGGCTTAACGGCAGTGGCTCCTTTCACTTCATGGTCATAGGTCCTAACAGCCTCCTCCTTACTACAAACGTTAGGGGAGGAAAGGAGCTTAAGCAAGGTCTCGCCTAAGTCCTTAGGGGGCTTGAAGAAGGGTTCTTCGAAGACAGGTGGAGTCCACTCAGCCCTTCTCGTGACAGTGGGAGGCTTAAATAAGAAATCTAGGTCTAAGGTAGCTACGCGGTATCCAAGGTAGTCTACGCAGAGCTCTCCGGTACCTGTAAGCCTACCTATGATGTTGGCTTCAACCTCTTCGTCCTCGAAGGCTTCAAGGCAACGGTCTACCTTATCAGGCGGCGAGACCAGTAACATGCGCTCCTGAGATTCTGACAGCCAGATCTCCCATGGTGCCAGTCCTGGATACTTTAACGGAATCTTCTCCAGCCATACTTGAGCTCCAAGCCCGAAACGGTGAGCAGTCTCGCTAACAGCGCAGGAAACCCCTCCACCGCCTAGGTCAGTCACAGCAGTGGCTAATCCTTCATCCCTAATCCTTAAGATAGCTCTCTTAAGCCTCTCCTCCTCGATAGGATTAGGTATCTGCACTGCTGGCCTAGAAACCTCCTCTGACTCCTCAGTAAGCTCGGCTGAAGCAAAAGTTACACCATGTATCCCATCACGTCCAGTCCTACCGCCTGCAAGCACCAAGCAATCACCCTCTCTAGCCCGCTTCAAGTACCTATCAATAGGTAAGATCCCCACACAGCCACAGTAAACTACGACGTTACCCACGTACCCCTCATCGAATACGATTGCTCCGTTCACCGTAGGAATGCCCATGTTATTGCCGTAATTGCCGATCCCAGCCACAACACCCCTATAAAGGTAGCGAGGATGCTTAACCCCTCGAGGAAGCTTCTCGTAACTGTAGTCAAGCGGGCCAAAACACAGCACATCCGTATTAGCTATCGGATCACCCCAAACTCCAAGGATATCCCTAATCACTCCGCCTACGCCTGTAGCCGCGCCGCCAAAAGGCTCTATAGCTGAAGGATGGTTATGAGTCTCCACCTTAATAGCTACGGCGTAACCATCACCAAAATCCACGATCCCAGCATTATCCTCAAAGACCGACACGCACCACTCAGGCTTAAGCTCCGCTACGACCTTAGCTATGAAGCGCCTAAGCATGTTCTTCACACGCGTACGCCCTGCCATCACATAACCTTTAAACGTCTTGTGAAAACAATGCTCCGACCATACTTGTCCCAGAGACTGGAGCTCCACGTCGGTTGGTAGTCGCTTGAGATCTTTATAGTGTCGTTGAATAACCTTCATTTCCTCCAGGCTTAACGATAACCCCATTTCGTCGCTGATCTTCATTAACATCGCATCATCTGCCTTGAGGAGGTCGATGAGATAAAGGTCGAAGGGTACGTCTTTAACCTTCAATGTGTAGCTTTGTCCTTGTCCCTGCATACCATTACCGCAGATGTATCTCGAGCTTTTTAGATTTAGGGTTTAAGAGAGCAGCGAAGGTTTCGCCGGACTTTACTATAAAAAGCAGAAGAGAGGCCTAGAGAACTCCTTTAAACTTTCGCCCGCCAGTTATGGTCATAGCAGATTTAGCTTAACCTTCCTCAGGTTCCACGGTGTAAGTGTAGTCATCTTTGACTTCAGGGTTGGCCAGAAGCCTCTTACACATAACGTCCACTTGCTGCCTCGCTTCCTCCAAGTTGGGGGCTTCAAGCACCATGTAGAAGATCTTCCCCACTTTCACGTCTAGGACATTGAAGCCTAGGTCCCGTAGAGATTCAAGGGTAGCTAGGCCTTCCGCATCGGTTAAGCCTGGTTTAAGCCTGATCTCTACCCTAGCCTTAAGCTTCATCCTTATTCGCCGGTCAAAGTTTTGACTCGTAGCTCTCTTTAAAGTTAACCAATTTTTCTTATCCAAGCTATAGACATTAAAATGAGCTACTCATTTTTAACCCGTAGGTAAAGAAACTTGAACTTTTGGACTGGGAGCTAGAGGAAACTTTACTTCTCGATTATCTCGACTATCTTCCTCCTTGACTTTAAACCCGACAGTATCCTGACTTGAGATGAGGAAACTTTGAAGTATTTAGCAAACTTCTTAATTAGTTCAAGGTTGGCCTTACCTCCTTCAGGCCTGGAGGTTAAACCGACAACGATTCTACTTCCATCTACCTTGATAAAATCCTTGTGGAACTCTACTTCAACCTCATACTTCATGTGTCCTCACCTTTAATGGAAACCATCTTTCCTATATGTAATTAAAAAGTTTCAAACCTACAAAAAGCAGTCGGAGGTAAACGTATTAAAAAGCTCTGCCTCAATGGTAGAGAACATCAGGGAACATGTGAGGATAAGAGCTTTTATCGCTTCGCTGACATTCAACAGCACCATCCAATGAGCTAAATTCACCCTCCTCGAAACCTCTTTAAAGCGTAGCATGGTAGTGACTTTGGGGATAGGACTGTGATTAATAGGAGAGAGATGCAGGAAGTAGCTTCACGCTTTAAAGAACCAACATTGTTGATCCTAGGGTCCCATAGCGCGCTCGATGCTTGGCAGGGAGCTAGGAACTATGGGCTAAAGGCGTTGATATACACCACGAAGGATAGAGCCAGAATATACCTACAGAACGCTATGGCTGGCTCATCTGAAGAGGAAGTTGAAGATCTACCTGAGCTAGTGAGAAGAGATGTGATAGTGGTGGAGGATCCAGCTGACGCTAAGAAAAAGAAAGGATGGAGAAGCTGCATAGTTATCTTCGACCACTATTCTGACGTGGTTAAGTACGTGGATGACCTCCTTGAACTGCAGTGCCTCCAAATACCTAACAGAGCCTTCAGCGTATACGTAGGTGGAGATGAGAAGTGCAGCGTTATTGAGGATAAGTTCGCCGTGCCCATTGTAGGCTCACGTAGACTTCTTAAAATAGAGAACCGCGGTGAAATAGAGAAGGATTACTACTGGTTCGCTGAGAAAGCTGGGATACCTTATCCTAAAGCGTTTAAGTTCAAGGTAGTTAAGACAGGGATAAAGTTCGAGGAGAGGATAGAGCAGCCTTTAATCTTGAAGGCTGAGTTTGCCCATAGAAAGTTCGAGAGAGGCTTCATCTTCGCCGCTAACTCAGACGACTTAGAAGAAAAAGTTAGAAAGGAGGTTGAAGCAGGCCACCTCGATGAAGAAGGCCTACAATATGCCCGTGTCGAGGAATACGTACCTGGACCTCACGCTAACTTCAACTTCTTCTACTCACCCATAAACGCTAAGGAAAGCTGGGGTGACGTAGAGCAGTGGTACTCCAAGCTATACAGTATAACCATTGAGGAGGCTAGATCATACCTAGCCAACGAGCTGCTCTCCATAGATGAGAGGCGTGAAACCACCCATGACGGAGTTATTAGGCTACCAGCAGACGTCCAGCTCAAGATAGATTGGACTAAAACCCCCTACCCCTTAAGCTTCGAGGTAACTTTCCATGGAGACCTCTCGATAAGGGAGTCGTTGTTGAAGGACGTCCACTTAGTTGCTAATGCTTTCCTTAAAGCTACCCAGCTCTATGAGCCGCCAGGCATCATAGGAGCTTGGTGTCTTCAGACGATCGTCACCTGGACGAAGGTACCTAAGGTAAAAGTCTATGAGGGAGTTAAGCTAGGCCTATACGATGTACCTGAAGCAGCCGAAACATATATGCACGTCCCCTACACCCAGGATGTTGCTCTACGCCACGGTGGAGGAGCAAACGTACACCTAGGTGTAGGCGGTAAGTACGCTGTAGCTAGGTATAAGCGCAGAATGAGCGTGGGCGACAGAATAGCCTTAGAAGTTAGGAGAGCGTGCAAGAAGAACTTATTGCCTGAGATAGTGACGTAGACGGCTCGTGGACAAAGACGGCGTAATAACACATCACCATTAGCTTTTTACACTCAAATTCTAAGATATAGTCTACATCTTACAAAGAGCTTTGTCAGCCAAGGCAATGTAAGTATAGTTTATCGGCAGCAATTCCTTAATCTATAATGGAGAAAAGGGATCCAAATGGAGATTAATTAACAACTATAAAGTTATAAAAACTATACTTGTAGCATTTAAGGTTCTATGCCGATCAAAAAACTTAAAACTAGTCTAGTTTTCTTTTTATCTACTAAGATTACGTAGGTTATAATAGGTTTCTACATCGTAGGTAACCTACTTACATAAGTTTTTTCACTATACAAACGTACTATGCACGAGCCCCGGCGGCTCGGTGTTAAACGCTGCACCCATCTAAGGATATCATAGGGACTAAAGGACAGACCCTTAAAGGGCGAAAGATAGCTCTATGTATTACTGGTAGTGCTGCGGCCTATAAGTGTCCTGAGCTGGCTAGGGAGTTAATGAGGCTTGGAGCAGAAGTCTACGTCATTATGAGCAAAGCTGCAAGCAGGCTCATACATCCCAAGTTCATGGAGTGGGCTACTGGTAACCCCGTGGTTACTAGGCTCACGGGAAACATTGAACATATAGCCTTGGCTGGGGAAGGAGAGGGAAAGGTCGACCTAGTCCTAGTGGCTCCAGCTACAGCTAACACGGTCAGTAAAGCAGCTCATGGCATCTGTGACACCGCTGTGACAGCAGTGGTAGCTTCAGCCCTCGGTTCACGTATACCTGTGGTTCTCGTTCCATCCATGCACGCTTCTCTCTACAAGAACCCTGCGTTTCAACGTAGCTTAGCTCTACTTAAAGAGATGGGTGTGGAGGTGGTAGAACCTAGGTGGGAAGAGGGGAAGGCTAAGATACCTCCCATCACAGAGGTCGTGGAGAAGGTTGTAGATCTCTTGGAGCGTAGAGACCAGTTTAAAGGACTTAAGTTCCTCGTCACCGCTGGCCCTACGATAGAGCCCCTGGATATGGTCCGATACTTAACTAATCCCAGTTCAGGAAAGATGGGGTTTGCCCTAGTCGAAGAAGCCTGGAGGAGAGGGGGACAAGTTACCTTAATTAAAGGACCCACGAACTCTACATATAACCCTCCTCCAGGGGTCAAGGCAGTAGAGGTGGTAACCACTAAGGAGATGTATGATGCCGTCGATGAGGAGATCTCTAAGAACTCTTACGATATCATCATCCTAGCCGCTGCGCCCCTAGATTATGGGTTTAGTCACACTTACCCATATAAGATTCCTTCAGGCACGTCCACTCTGGAAGTTAAGCTTGAGCCTAGGCCTAAGATATCTATGAGCATCAGGAAGCTAGCTCCTAAAGCCTTCTTCATAGGGTTTAAGGCAGAGTATGGAGTTTCAGACGAAGAGCTGGTCAAGAAGGCTTACGAGAGGCTCGAGGAGGCCGACATGGACCTCATAGTGGCTAACGACCTAAGCAGGAAGGGTTGCGGGTTCAGACATGATACTAACGAAGTATTCATCATAGATAGGGAGTGTCGCATAGTTCACGTGCCACTCTCCTCGAAGAGGGAGGTGGCTAAGGCGATATTAGACATAGCTGCTGAGCGGATGAGGCTTAAGGGGTGAAAGATCACGGCTAAGGCATATGCCTTTAGCCCAGCTCACATAACCGGCTTCTTCGAGATATGCGATACAAGCTCCAACCCCCTTTTAATAGGGTCTAGGGGGGCAGGGGTCTCCATTAACCTAGGCGTGCTTACGGAGGTAGAGGTTCGTCGAAGCCATAGGAACATAGTGGTGGTTAAGCTAGGCTCAAAGGTCGTAGACTTCAAGGTGACTAAGAGGACCGTAGAGGAGCTGCTTAAACTAGCCGATAAACCCTATAGAGTGGTGGTAACGCATAGGTTCCAGGTACCCATAGGTTCAGGCTTCGGTTCTAGCGGCGCAGGAGCTTTAAGCACGGCTTTAGCGGTTAACGAAGCACTGAAGCTTGGGCTCACAAAGGTAGAGACAGCAAAGGCAGCACACATAGCTGAGGTGAAGTATAGGACAGGCTTAGGAGACGTAGCAGGCCAGCTCGTAGGGGGCTTAGAGATTAGAAAGAGCCCAGGGGCTCCTGGCGTAGGGTTGGTAGAGAAAGTACCGAGCTCTGAGATAACCGTGGTTTGTGCTCCACTAGGTATCTATAAAACTAGTAGCATGATCACCAACCCAAGCATGAAGGAGAAGATCAATAAAGTTGGCAGGTGGGCTCTAAGCAGTTTCTTAGCTCAACCCACCCCTTCAAGGTTTATCCAGCTTTCAGCTCGCTTCGCTGAGGAGGTTGGCTTCGTAGACGCAGCTCTGAAAAAGTTCATGGCCGCTTCGGTCGAGGCTGGAGCCCTAGGCTTCTCTGTCAAGAAGAGAGTCGCCTTCGCTCTCGTTAGAGAGCGTGACGTAGAGGAGGTATTGAAGGTATTTGACGCCTTTCTACCTAAGACAAGATACTTCACTTCACGTATCGATCCCTATGGGGCAAGGGTGGTGGAGAAGTGAGCTTTAATCCGTCTCCTCACTCTCCTGCGCTTCAATTAGCTTTGGACTTTCCTGACCTAGATAGAGCGCTGGAAATAGCCGAAGAAGCTATTCGAGGCGGCGTAGACTGGGTGGAGGCTGGAACCCCGCTCATTAAGAGCGAGGGGTTAGAGGCTGTTAGGAGGCTTAAGAGAAGCTTCCCAGGCAAGGTAATAGTTGCTGACATGAAAACCATGGATACCGGAGCCGCTGAGGTAGAGATAGCCGCGAAGGCCGGAGCCGATGTAGTTATAGTGCTAGGAGTAGCCGATGACTCTACTATACGCGAGGCTGTGGAAGCTGCCAGGCGTTATGGAGCCAGGGTGATGGTTGACCTGATCAACGCCGAAGACCCTGTGCAAAGAGCTAAACAGGTAGAGGAGTTAGGGGTAGACTACATCTGTGTACATGTAGGCATAGATCAACAGATGAAAGGTACCGATCCGCTTCAGCTCCTTTCCCAAGTGGTCTCTGTAGTTCAACGCCCCGTGGCTATAGCCGGAGGGATCAATAGCGAAACAGCGGCTAAAGCTGTGGAGCTTGGAGCTAGTATTATTATCGTGGGAGGCGCTATAATAAAGGCCGAGAATGCCGAGGAAGCCGCCAAGGTCGTTAAGCAGGCCATGTTGACCAGGAAACCAATAGAAACCAAGCTTTACAAGAAATACGGCGAGGAGGACCTCTATGAAGTGTTTATGAAGGTCTCCACCCCTAATGTATCAGATGCGATGCAGCGTAGAGGCGAGTTAAAGGAAATAAGGCCTATAACGCCTGGAGCTAAAATGGCTGGGAGAGCCTTCACCGTTAGGACCTATCCAGGCGACTGGGCTAAGCCTGTAGAGGCCATAGACCATGCTCCTCCAGGCAGTGTCATAGTTATTGACGCTTCAGGCGGTGAAAAAGCTGTCTGGGGCGAGCTGGCCACGTGGAGCTGTGTGGTCAAGGGGATTAGAGGGGTGGTGATTGACGGGGCGATTAGAGACGTTGATGAGATAAGGGCGCTGGGTTTCCCAGCGTTCGCCCGCCACATCAACCCAACAGCCGGCGACCCTAAAGGCTTCGGAGAGCTTAACGTGGAGATCACATGCGGCGGAGTGAAGATCAGGCCTGGGGACTGGGTAATAGGTGATGACAACGGAGTAGTGGTAGTACCTCAAGAGCTAGCAGTAGAGATGGCTAATAGAGCTATGGACGTCTTGGAGAAAGAGAATAGAGTCAGAGAGGAGATTAAGCGAGGAAGCACGCTGTCACAAGTACTTCGGTTAAAGAAATGGGAGAAAATCATCGGTTAAAGGTTGGTAGACCTTGAAAGCCCTCATTATGGGGGCTGGGGCAATAGGAAGCCTCATGGGAGGCTTCTTAGCCAAAGCAGGAGCCGAGGTGGTGCTTGTAGGTAGGAGGGCTCATGTAGAAGCTGTAAGGAGTCGAGGGCTTAGGGTAGAGGGTCCTTTAGGAAGCTTCATTGTGAAGGTGGATGCTCACGAAAAACCTGAAGAAGCTAAAGGAGACTTCGACCTGGTGTTGATAACCGTCAAGGCTTACGACACGGCCGAAGCAGCCAAGCAAGTTAAAAGACTAGTCGAGAAACAAGCTGTTCCTCTATGTTTACAGAACGGGCTAGGTGTAGAAGAGGAGGCCTCCAGAGTACTCGGTACAGTGGTGTTTAGGGGGGTGACAAATAATGGAGCAATGTTAGCTCAGCCAGGAACAGTACTTCATACTGGCGTAGGCGAAACTCTGATCGGTGGACGTGGAGTTCTCATGGAGAAACTAGTAACCATGCTTAACGCTTCGGGCTTGCCGGCTAGGAAGGTAGACAACATAGCGGAAGTGGTGTGGATAAAGACCTTAGTGAATGCAGGCATAAACCCATTAGGAGCTATAACTGGGCTTAGGAATGGAGAGCTTTTGGAGGTTGGATGGCTAAGGAGCCTCATGAAGGCGGTCGTGGAGGAAGGAGCGAGTATAGCTAAAAAGATGGGGGTTGAGCTAGGCATAGATCCTGTCGAGTTGACCTTTAAGGTAGCGAAGGATACTGCTAATAACAAGAACTCCATGCTGCAGGACCTTGAAAGGAAGAAGAGGACGGAGGTGGACTACATAAATGGAGCTATAGTGAAGGCAGCTCAACAGGTAGGTATGGAGGCCCCATTAAACGAGGCCTTAACGAAACTAGTCAAAGCTATGGAGGGAGTAAGGTGGAGGAATTAGTAGAAACCATACCTCCAGACCATCCACGAGCAGAGTCGCTTAAGATAAGACATAGGTTAACAGAAGGCTATAAGAAAGGGCTGGTCGTCGAGGCTGGGCTGATAGCTCACGGTAGAGGTGAAGCCTTCGATTACCTGATAGGTGAACAAACCCAGCCTTACGCGCTCAAGGCTATCAAAGCAGCAGTAGCCCATCTACTTCTTGCCAAATACCCAGTGATATCGGTTAACGGTAACACAGCTGCCTTAGCTGCTGAAAGTCTCGTTGAGCTAGCTAAGGAAGTAAAAGCTAAGCTTGAAGTCAATCTCTTCTATAGGTCTAAACGTAGAGAGGAGCTCATAGCCGAGGCATTAATGAAGGCTGGAGCTACACAAGTGTTGGGCGTAGGTGAAGCCGCCTCAGCTAAGATACCTGAGCTACAGAGTGAGCGTAGAAAAGTTGACCCAGAAGGTATCTTTAAAGCCGATGTTGTCCTGGTACCCCTTGAAGACGGAGATCGCACAGAGGCTTTGAGACGTCTAGGTAAAACTGTGATAGCGATAGACTTAAACCCTTTAAGCAGGACGGCGCAAACCGCCTCGGTGACCATTGTAGACAACGTAGTAAGGGCGTTGCCTAGAATGGTAGAGGAGGCTAGAGCTTTACGTAAAGTACCTATCGATGAGCTGAGGCAGAACATTGAAAACTACGATAACAAGCAGGTCTTGAGCGAAGCAATAGCTCACATCCTTGAAAGATTGGCTGAACTAGCAGAGAAAGGCGTGCTTTTATCCCTTTAGCCTGCGGGGAGGCTTTTTCGCTTGGATGAAAGAGGGATGAATCAAGCGGAGGTTTTGAAGCAATTAAGCGAGAAGCTTAAACGCGACTTAACCTACACTTCAGGCCTCATATTAGGGTCTATGTGTACTAAGCCTCACCCCTTCGCTAAAGAAGTATTCCAGAAGCACCTCGAAAAGAACCTTGGAGACCCAGGCCTCTTCCAAGGAACCGTAGAGGTGGAGCGAGAAGCAATATGCATGCTCGCTTCATTAATGTCTAAACCCGACGCCCCTGGCTTCATCGTCTCAGGAGGGAGTGAAGCAAACATCCTCGCCTTATGGTCAGCCAGGGATAAACTAAACAAAAGACAAGTAGTGGCCTCCGCCTCCTGCCATGCTTCAATAGATAAAGCAGCTGCCTTATTGGGGTTAAAGTTAGTTAAAGCACCAGTCACTGAGGAGGGTGAAGTCGACGTAGACGCAGTTAGACGGCTCATTAATGATGATACCGCAGCCATAGTGAGCATAGCTGGAACCACCGATCTAGGCGTCATAGACCCTATTCCTGAACTTAGCGAGCTTGCCTTAAGCTATGATATACACCTACACGTCGATGCTGCCTTCGGAGGTCTCGTCATCCCTTTCCTGAAGGAACTAGGCTACAAGGTTCCAGACTTCGACTTTAAGCTTCAGGGGGTGGCTTCGATAACTGTAGACCCTCACAAGATGGGTATGGTACCTATACCGGCAGGAGGGATACTTTTCAGGGATGAGGAATCATTGAAACCTTTAAGCTTTAACCTACCATACCTGAGTGGGGGGCCTGCTCTCCAATATACCATTACCGGCACGAGGCCCGGGGCTTCAGCCATAGCTGTTTGGGCACTCTTCAAACACCTCGGAAGAGAAGGTTACAGGAAAGTAGTGGCTAGATGCATGGAGCTCACTGAGATAATCGCTATTGAGGTTGAACGTATCCCTAAGGCTAGGCTAGTCAGAAAGCCTGTAATGAACGTTGTGGGGATAACTTTCGACGGAGTAAAGGTTGAAGCTGTGGCTGAGAAGCTACGTAGGAGGGGATGGGCCATATCAACAGTTAGAGGTTTCATAAGGATCGTGGTCATGCCTCACGTCAAACTTAGACACATCACCAGGTTTATGAGAGATCTAAAAGAAATCCTCAGAGAGGAGGTTTAATTCACATTTTACTATTCTAGGTAGATGGCTGGCCTGTATGGAAGCGCTTGCTGCGCTTTTCCTTTTGGGTCGTACTTAGACTCATCCTCCCTGTAGATATAGATCCTCAAGCCAAGCTCCTTCTCAAGGAAGGGTTTGGCTTCATTAAGCACCTCGTATTCATCTATTTTAATAGAAGCTCTCTTCGACCTCTCTTCCTGTGGTAGCTCGAGGAGAGAGCTGTAAATACGTTTGACATAATTTGCTGCAGCTCCACCTATCTTCCTAAACTCCTCCTTACCCATGGTCTCCTTGAGGACCACCCCGAGCTCTAAGCCCCTAGAAAGAGCGTCCGCCACTATCCTGTAAGCCTTCCACTTCCAGTCGGAGGCTACATAGAAATGAGCTGATGCGGGCCTAGTCTTCAATACCTCTAAGATGCTTTTAACGTCCTCGAGTGTGGATTTAATTAGCTCCTCCGCAAGCTCGGCCTCTACGTCCACTAGGCTTTCGTCAAAGCTGGGCCAAGCAGCCACAGAAATGAAACCTTCCTCTCCCATCATCTCCCATATTTCCTCGCAGAGATGTGGTGCCATAGGTGCCAGCAGCCTGACCTGAATGTTTAGGGCTTTCTTTAGTACATCTGCCACGGTTCCTCTTCTAGCCCCGTCTTCAAGGTCTCTTGAGCAGCGCTTAAGATACCATTGAAGGTCTCGGTCGATGTTGAAGAGGGCTACGTGACAGGCCTCTCTGACTCGTACCTTCTCCATGGCTTCAGTAGCTGCCTTCACATATCTTTGAAGACGGCTGAGCAACCATTTATCAATAAGTTTTAAGTTATTGGGCGAGCCTCCGAGACTTATTACCCAGGAAGCTAGGCCGTAGAGGCGGCGTAGTCTCTCATCCATCGATTTAGCTAGAGCAGGGCTGAAGTCAGCGTCAGCCATCAACTCAGCTGATATTAAGAGCGCCAGTCTTAGAGGATCAGCTCCATAAACCTTGATGCCTTCCCTCAGCGGAATGATGTTTCCCATGGACTTGGACATTTTCTTGCCTTCCATCAACACACTTCCATTAACTACGATCTGCTTAGGCCAGTGTTCACGCGGAAAGATAGCTACGTGGTTAAACACCATAAAGGCCAGGTGGTTCCATAAAAGATCTCTACCTGAATGCCTACTATCCAATGGATAGAAATAAGTGAACTGACGCCGCATCTCCTCTAAAGTATCTACAGGTATGCCAGTCTTAATCGAAATATCCGTGACTGTCCCCTTACCTAAGAAAACGTAGTCAAAGACCTCGTCGGTAAGCTGCTCTGCCTTCACTTCCTTTTTCTTTATCACGCTAGCTATGGTGTAGTACGCCATGTATATCGTGGAGTCTGAGAGGCTCTCAATGATCCATTCAGGGTCCCATGGGAGCTTCGTTCCAAGCCCTGACCGGCGGGCGCAAGCCTTCTCCTTCAGCCAATCCAGAACATAACTAAATTCTGCCCTGAGCTCCTCAGGTATGAAGCTCATGTTATCTAGGCATTCATGCGCTAATTTCTTCCAGACAGGGTCACCGTAGTTTATGAACCACTGATCTTCGAAAACCTTCACCACGCACTCTGCTCCACACCTACAGTGCACGGGGCGATTGAGGAGCTCATACATGAAACTTGCATCGCCTGCTTTAGCTAGATCTTCCTTGACCTTGTCTCTCGCTTCAACAACCGATAAGCCTGCGTAGGGCCCTGTATTGTCCTTCATTAACCCTGAGTGGAACTCTACCCTGTAGAGTTCCTTAGTGGCATCTTCCAGCTTAGGGTCGAGCTGATCTTTAATACCCATCTTATCCACAACAGTAGCTGCTGGTACTTCGCCATAGCCCGGTGTAGAGATGATCGGTATGGGCTCAATCTTAACAACTTCTTCAGGGCTTAAACCATGACGTTCAAGTATGGCTGAGGCTCCCTTTAACTGCCTTAAAGCCACTAGGTCGTAAGGCGCGTGGGCAGGTACTGACATAACTACTCCTGTAGCGTTGTCTAGGTCTACGAAGTCTCCTGGAAGCACCAGTACTCTTCGTCCCGTAGCGGGGTTTACGGCTTGTTTACCAATGACTTGATCGCTATCAACCTCTTCAAGAACCTCTACCTTAAAGTTGAGGAAAATAAGCTTCTCCGCGCATTTAGGGCTTATGAGCCAGGTCTCTCCATTCACCTTCGCTTTAACGTAGCGCGAATTAGGCTTAAGCCAGAGGTTAGTTACTCCGAAAACCGTCTCAGGCCTAAGCGTAGCGGTGGGCAATATGAAGTCGCTTAGCCTAAACTTGATTAAGGTAAACTGGCCTATCTCAGGCTCTACATCACCTTTAGTGTCGTGTTGGCCAACAGGGTTCTGACATTTAGGACACCAGCCTACAGGGTGGCTTCCCTTAGTTATGAAGCCTCTCTCGTGAAGCTTATGGAACTGCCACTCGATAAACCGGTTATATTCAGGGTCTATCGTGGTGAACTCCCTACGCCAGTCGATGGAGTATCCAATCTCTCTCATTCCGGCCTTGATCTCCTCATGAAAATACCTAGCAATCTTCAAGGGGTCTGTAAACTCTGATAATAGCTCTTCCGGTACCTTGTAAATCTTGAGGAAGGTTTCACTGAGCTCCTCATCCCCCGAAGCTAGCCTTCTAGCCATGGCTAAGATAGGTGTACCGGTGTAATGGAAAGCCATAGGGAGGAGAACGTTGAACCCCTTCATCCTCAAGAACCTAGCATAGACGTCCGTAATCGTATAGGTTCTACCGTGACCGATGTGTTGAGGTGAATTGGGGTAAGGGTAGGCGACCGTTAAGTAGTATTTAGGTTTCGATGGGTCAGGGTCCGCTTCAAATACCTTAGCCTCCTCCCAGCGTCTCCTCCATTTCTCCTCGATCTCCTGCCAGTTTAACTGAACTGAAGATGGCGTAGTGGCCATGGCTTTTCCCTTTTCCTGGGGATAGAAAGATCGCTCTAAAGTAATCTTAAGTTTTTCTATGAGAAGCTAAAGAAGGGTGGAGAGGAAGCTACTTTAACCTCACAGCTCGGTTTATGGCTACCTCAGCTATGTCGCCTCCGTGGTAAGCTATGTTGCGGAGGTTGATTAGAATGACACCTACATGAAGTACTAGTAGCTGGTTTTGTTCAGCTAAGCTACCTTCCACTCTGCAGCGCATGCGCTCCACCGAAACCCTTGTGTCTAGGGCTTCGTCAGCCATTACGGGGTCCTTAGAGAGGAAGGCTTTAACACCTTTCTCGTAGGCGTTGAAGGAGGCTGAACCTATGTCTAGGAGGTCGTTAAGGAGAGGCTCAGGTATGACGACCCTGCTATGGTAAAGGCTTTCAATCATGTTGGCCACGTTCTCAATGCTATCCGCAGCATCCTCGATACGCTTAATAGCTATGAGATAGTCTATGGCATCTGAAGAGTCCATGCCTAAGGCTTTAGCGGTGCTGGGGTTGGAGATAGCAGCCCTAAGTTGACGAGTTACTAGGAAGTAAATGCGGTCAACGTCCCCATCCCTCAAGGTTACGCTTTTAGCCAGTTCTACATCACCTTTCCTTAAGGCATTCATGGTTTCCTGAAACATTAGCGAAGTTATTAGGTGAGCCCTCTGGAAACCTCGCTCCACAGGGAAATCGGTAATGCTTACAAGAGCGTTTATCGTCACTCCTTCCGCCGACTCTTCTATGATTTCCAGGCCGCTCATCCTCTTCACGAAGTCGTCTATCTCCTTTAATTGCTCATAGGTCAATCTACCCATTGACTGTATCCTTATGACGTCATAGCCATCTAGATAGGCAGCTATAATCTTCCGTGAAAGTATACTGGCTTTCTCGCCCGGAGTAGTGGTAATGGTTAGCTCACGTTTTCCCACAGGAGCCCTACTAGGATAAATGATAAGTGAGCCATCGCTTTGCTCAAGCATGTATACCTGGCTGCTAGGTTTAAGACCAGCCCTTTGAGCCCATGCTTTAGGTAAAGAAACAGTGTAGGTCGCTCCACCGACAAGTTGAACCCTTCTACTCTCCATAAACTTCTCCCAGATTATTTAGTCTTCCACTGATCTTATTTAAACTTTCATAAAAAGTTAATCTCTATATATTAATGGAGTAGGAGAATAATATGATGTAGAGAGCTAAATAGCTGATCCCGCGATTCTAGCTCTTGAGACCAAGATAGGAGGAGACTGTAGATCTAATATTTCCTCCAGGGAACCCCCTACAGCATCGATGTTTCTCATGAAGTCTGAAAGGTTAAAATGTACCACCGCCTGTTTAACAGGATAAGTTACGGAGCCCTCCTCAACCATGAAGCCACTGACAACCACAGCTGAGAAATCACCGGTCGCCAAGTTAGGTTTATCGAAGGTTGTCTTCATCAACAGCGCTCTGCCAGCTTCGCTCGCTAGGTCTTCAGCTCCCCCCTTACCGCTAGGTTTAACGAAAAGGTTAGTGGGCGCCACTCCCACCCTACCATTGTAGCTGAAACCTCCATTTCTAGCAGCATGTCCTGTACTCTCTACTCCTTCATAAGAGGCCGTGTAGTAGTTATGTAAACAAGACTTGATCACTCCTGACTCTACCAACACCACCTTCTTCGAGGGAGACCCTTCAGCATCGAAAGGTCTGCTCCTGACCCCTCCAGGCGTAGTGGCGTCGTCGATTATGGTTAATAGAGGAGACGCCGCTTTAACACCTAGTAGGTTTGAAATAAAGGATCTTCCTCGTTGCACTAGCTCGGCGTCGAGAGCATAGCTTATCGAAGAAATCGTAGCGTGTAGCGCTAAACCGCTCAGTATGACTGGCAGGTCTTGAGTCTTGACCTTCCTAGCTCCAAGACCCATCAAAGCCTCCCTAGCAGCTTCCTGAGCAATCATCCATCCTTTAAGTTCCTTTAACCTCCTACGCCAGCCAGGACAGTAGCCTGAGGCCTGTTCTACTCCATCCTTAGCTACCGCCTCCACATCTATCCTAGCCCATGAATCCTTAAACTCTCCTTCAACACCCAGCGAGTTCGCTATAGCTACGGTTCTAGACACGGAGGAAAATGAGATGTTTATGGAAGATAGGCGGGGATCTATTCTGGAGGCTTCTAAGCTCTCGGAAACGAAGCGAACTGCGTCTTCAGGTTCAAGGTCGGCAAGCCCAGGATCCCATATACCCTCCACCTCAGTAGGTTTGGATGGCCCAGGTAGGCCTTGTAAGCGAACATCCTCAAGGAAGCTTATTGAAGCCTGCTTCACAGCCTTCTTTACCGCTTCATAAGTGCTTTGAGGAGTTAACTTGCTGGTGTAGCTAGCCCCTAGACGTCGTTGCTTAATTACTCTAACTGCCAAACCGCCCGTGAAGGAAACTGTGGCTTGTTTAATATCCCATTTTTCAGCGTTTACTGACACACGCCGAGCAACCGTAGCGAAAGCTTCTGCCTGCTCAACGCCCATTTTTAAGGCCTGCTCCACCGCTAAGCGAGGTAGCTCGGCGTTCAGCTCCATCAAGAACCTCCTCCTACTAGCACTCCTTTCACCCTTATGTGAGGAGAACCGTCAGTGACAGGCACGTATTGCCCTTCTTTACCGCATATGCCTGGGTTGAATTTAAGATCGTTGGCTACACCATCCACATTTATTAACACTTCTAGAGTTAAGCCTGAGAGAGCCACGTCTCTAAGGAGCTTGGAAGGCTCACCGTTCTCTAGGAGGTAGGCTTCCTTACATTTAAAGGAGAACAAGCCTTTAGCCGTGTCCACGTAGCCATAGTTACTGCCTTTAACGTAGAGGCCCGTCTTCGTCTCTCCTAATAGTTCTTCAGGTTTCCAGGTACCTGGGGCTATGAAGGTATTGGTCATGCGTACTATGGGCCTACTACTGTATCCCTGCGCCCTCGCGTTGCCGGTAGGCTTAGCCTCAAGTGAAATAGCCGTCTCGAGGCTGTGCAGAAAACTCTTAAGTATGCCTTCCTCCACGATCACCGTCCTCCTACCCTCAGAAGCTTCATCGTCGAAGGGATACCAGCCGTAAAGTCCTTCAAGCATCGGATCATCTACCACCGTCACCTCCTCACTACCTACTCTAGTACCCAGCTTCCCCTCAAGGATAGAGGAGTTGCTCAAAACAAGATCAGCTTCACAAGCATGGCCGAAAGCCTCATGGATAAACGTACCTGCAATTTCAGGGTCAAGCACACAGGTAAACCTACCTGAGGGCGGAGGAGGAGCTTTAAGGAGACGTAGAGCCATAGATGCAGCCTCAACCCCCAACTCTAAAGCCTCTGTGCTCCGAGTCAGCTCAAAGCCCCCGACACCGCCATGAACCTTAAAGCCTCTCTGCCTCAACCCAGCCTCAAAGGCGTAGGCAAGAGATGATAAGTATAGGTAGCTAGTCTCCACCTCTACGTATCTGCCATGAGAAGTGTAAACAGCCCTCGTCTCCACAGCATCACTATATACAGTGGTGGCGCTCTTCACCTTCTCATCTAAGCTCAAAGACTCCTTATTCAGTTTAAAGGCTAATTCAACCTTCTCTTCCAAGTCCACGGAGTTTAGAGGAACTTTCACCTTAACCCTCGCCTTACTCCTCAACGTAGACTGAGGGTAAACCTCCGCTCGTTGCTTCACTCTTCCAGCCAGAGCCTTAGCTGCACTGATAGCCTTTTTGACCAACCTTAGGCTTTCCTCAGGGCTGACAAAAGAGGAGGAAGCAAAGCCCCACGTACCTTCAACCAAGACTCTAACGTTAAAACCTTCCTCTAGCCCGCAGCGAACCTCCCTTAAACCACCATCCACTACCTCTACTCTGGTTCCCTCTACTCTCCTTGCCCTAGCATCGGCATAGGAGGCTCCAGCCTTCAAAGCATGGTCAATTAGCTTTGAGAGGACCTCTTCGAGGATCACGCTTAGCCTAGAGGTCCTTCAGCCTAAAAAGTCTCACGAATTAAAGGATGTTAGGTTCCCACGGCTACATACGCGGTAAGGAGGTTTAAGCATAGACTTAAGGCTTAATTGCTAGAAGCCTTGAAAAAGACGGTCAAAGAACTCATTAGTCCACCGATAGAGGAGAAAAAAAAGCAGAAGAATAAAAAACTAAATAATGATAGTAGTGTCTTAACCGTTTGACCTTGCATTTACCTTGTTTGGATAGCCTATTTACCAAGCGTCACCGCTCAAAACTCTTCTATAAAGCTCCACGTATCTTTTAACTACATTCATCCTATCAAACTCTTCAGCTCTCCTCCTGCAGTCGTCAGAGTCAAATACCAGGTCGCCCCTCATCAATCTAGCCACCACTCCTTTTAGCTCCTCTAGATCGCTGCATACGTAACCTGTCTTACTCTGAATAATGAGTTCTCTGGGGGCACCTCTATCCGTAGTTATTACAGGAGTTCCACAGGCCATAGCCTCAATGAACACTATTCCGAAGACCTCCCAGTACCTAGGAGACAACGGTATAACCAGGGCCTTAGCTCTCTTGAGCAGGTTAACCTTACCGTTAAAGTCTACTTCACCAATAAACCTCACCAGCCCCTGGCTACCTTCACAGAGCTCCTTAACCCTCTTGACATAGTCTTTATCTGGCACCACCGAGATCGACCCTGCTACCACACCCTTAACGCCAAGCTCCCTACAGATCTCCACGAACTCCATGGCCCCCTTCTCGGGTGAAATTCTAGCTAAGAACAGTATGAAATCTTCCTTGTTCTTCTCAACCTCATACTTGCTGATGTCAACTGGGTTGTAGGCCCACTTAGCCTTCAAGTTGAGGGTATGTGACAAGTAGTTGGCATGCCACTTGGACACGCCTATAATACATTTCTTATCCACATTTATATCAGGGAGTTCCACGTGGAAGCCGTGACAGGTAGCGCAGGCAGCCTTGCCTTCAGCTCTAAGCTTTAATCCTGGCTTAAACCAAGTGTGATCGTTAACTACGTCGTGCATGCTTATTAGTTCCTTAAACTCCTCAAAACTCACATATTCAGCCTCCTTAACCCTCACCGAAGCTTCTGACCCGACCCAGTCCTCGATAAGAGGGCACCACTCGACCACGTCGATCAAATCAGGGTCATCGACGTGCTCTGCCATGAGCTTTCTCGAACCTTCAGCCCCATACACCGTTACTCTATGGCCCTGCTTCGCTAAAGCTACTGCCAAGTCAGCAACCGCTGCTTCAGTGCCCCCATAGCCTCCAGGTGGAGTAGTTAACACGCAGGTGCTTAGTAAACCGATGTTTAGGGCCTCCACGCTGAACCCCCCACTTAATAT
>Ga0164311_10000263_pt1 | contig 21831 bp, 19 predicted proteins | sample GuaBasSedimGuay2_FD_121796 | JGI IMG/M metagenome (GOLD analysis project Ga0164311, IMG submission 121796) | Subseafloor sediment microbial communities from Guaymas Basin, Gulf of California, Mexico - Guay2, Core 4569-9, 9-12 cm | ecosystem: Environmental > Aquatic > Marine > Hydrothermal vents... | reverse complement strand
CTTGGAACCTGTGATCCAGCCATTTTCGTGAGTAGCTTTGACCCTATTAATCAACTCTTTATGTACTACTTCTCCCTCGTTGGGAGTTTTAATCCAATAAACTTCACTTAAGCTTCTAGAGGGATGCTCCTGGGCGTAAAAAAGCATGTCAAAGCTCCAAAACTCTAACTCGACTATTGACCCGGTACACTCTTCAAAGCCCATGAACAGTAGTGTTTGTCTGGCTCTATCAGTTATCTCGTTGAGAACGTGCAGCTTACCTGGATAAAATTCAGGAGGTTTTGCAGTTACATCATACTGCTTGAAATACCCCTTTCTCCATGTGCCTTCTACAATATGCTCGCGTGTAAGTGCCTTTATTACTTGGCTCTCACTTGCCTGCTTCAGCATCTCTTCTCCTTCCTTTGTGAGAAAAATCGTTATTTCCGTTTTTTCCTCAACCTTTACAAGTTTCCTGGCTTTCAGTTTTTGGAGAGTTCGTTGCAGCTCACTGTCTACTCTGTTTATGATAGATATTCTGCCGCTTGATTGACTAAGTTCTTTAAGTATCTTCTCGTCATAGCCTTCTGGCGGGGACTCAGCTAGTGCATGTACTAATTGCTCTTCACCATCTCTTTCTATTTCTATCCAGCCTTTCTTTTTAGCCCATCCTAGTGCAGCTTTCATTTGTTTATTCATTTTTATACTTGCTGTCAGTCGTTTTAATGGAACTTTACCTCCCATAGCAACTATTTTTCTCAAGATCTTCCTTTCAGGTAAACCTTCTTTAGCATACTTCAAACCTTCATCGGTCAATGATACAATTGTCAGACGTCTCTTAGCAATTTTTACAGCGCCCTTTTCAGCTAAGCCTTCGACAATTGATGCGATGGTCGCCTCTTCTTTTGTACACTCCCTAGCTAGGACTTCAAGTTTACGTTTACCTCCTGCATTTCTCAACTTTTGAAGGACTAGTACTTCAAGCACACTGAAGTTGCTGGAGTTTTTCATAGTCTCTCTTCTTTTAAAATAATTATGTGGTTGGGCTGCTTTTAGTGTTTCTTTAAATCTCTATCCACTTTCCAACTTCTGCTACTATCACTTTGACGTCTGGTGCAAACTTTTTGACCAGCTTTTCAAATTCATGGGGATCCTGCTTTATTACTGGAAACGTGTTGTAGTGCATTGGGATGACTACTTTTGGTTTTATTAGCTCTGTAGCCTTAGCGGCCTCTAAAGGTCCCATTGTGAAGTGGCTTCCTATGGGTAGTAGAGCAAGCTTAGGCTTATACAGCTCTCCTATAAGCTTCATGTCAGCGAAGAGCGAGGTATCTCCTGCGTGATAGACGCTCTCATCACCATGCTGAATTACAAAACCTACTGGAGCGCCTCTCTCGCACGAGTGGAAAGCTGGAACCATTATTACTTTTAAGTCTTTGACTATGGTTGATCCTCCGATGTTCATTCCTACGGTATCCTTTACTCCCTGCGATAGTGCATACTGGCTTAGTTCATAAATGCCAACAAAAACTGCACCAGTATTTTTGGCTATCTCTATAGCGTCGCCCAAGTGATCGCCATGGTCATGTGTTACAAGTATAACGTCTACTTCTTTAAATTCCCCAGGCTTATTTTTAGCCACGGGGTTCCCTGTAAGCCATGGATCTATTAGTATTCTCTTTTCGGAAATCTCTATTTCAAAACCAGCATGACCAAGCCATCTTACTTTCATTTTCCCACCGCATTAAAGTATTAAGGTGCTATTCTACCTAAATTTAATTGCTGTTTAAATAAAGATTCTTGACGAGTAGATGCAAATGCTCAACTCAAACTTACGTGAGAAAATTTGTATTCGACCAGCGCGTGAAGAAGATATCAACGAAATATTCAACATCGAAGTTCAATCCTTTAAAGACCCTTATCCCAAGTCTCTTCTGAGAATGCTACTACAAATGTCACGAGAAACATTTCTTATCGCAGAGTCGGATGATAAAATTATTGGTTACGTAATTTTACTGATAAGGCGGAAATACTTGGGGCACATATTGTCCTTGGCAGTAGCTCCACCATACAGGAGAAAGGGCGTAGCAACAGCTCTATTAACTTCAATCGAAGCTAAGGCTAGAAAATTAGGTGTGAAGGTTCTGAGACTTGAAGTTAGGGTCAGCAATAAAATCGCTATTAACCTATACTTGAAACTAGGATTTAAGAAGGCTTATCAAATTCCACGGTACTACCGGGATAATGAGGATGCTCTTGTCATGTTTAAAATTCTAACCGAGAAGAATAAGTTTGATTGTGAGAATAATTAATGGGGCGTTGATTTGTGAGGGAGACCATCACATTTTGGCCTCTAGACGTAACTTATACTATTCAAGATAACGTGCCCGTCGTATGCTTCTGGAGCATAACAGATGATGGGAGAAGAGTGCTAATACTAGATCGAACTTTTAGGCCATACTTCTACGTATTGCCTAAAGACAATCGCTTTCTCTCATCCATCACTAATAACATTAAGAAATTAAGTAACCCAAATACTCCAATACTCAGTGTAGAACAAGTTGATAAGCTCTTCTTCGGGAAACCAGTAACTGCACTCAAAGTTACTTGCCTGCTACCAGCTACGCTGTCCTCTTTAAAGGAAAAAATACTGAAGCTTCCCGGTGTGAAGGACGTCCTCGAAGCCGATATACGTTTTTACATGAGATACATGGTAGATAAGGGCGTATACCCCTGCGCTTGGCACTCTGTGGAAGCAGAGCGCCTCAAGAATAAGGAAAACGTTCGCGTCGATGCCATATATGAAATGAAAAGTGAACCAAAAATTACTGACCGCCGTGACATTCCTGATTTAAAGATTCTATCACTTGATGTTGAATGGTATAGTCCTAAGGGGTCACCAAAACCTCACAGCGCCCCTATAGTGGTCATCACCACAGTCATGAATACTGGTGAAAAAGCTCAATTCACTCTAGAAGAATTTGATGAAAGAAGCCTCTTAAAAGAATTTGCAAATTACGTTGTTAAAGTAGACCCAGACATTATTGTTGGCTATAATTCTAATAGATTTGTTTGGCCATACATCTTAGCTAGAGCAAAGAACCTAAACGTCAATATCCCATTAAGTAGAGAGCTTTCAGAACCACAGACTAGCACATATGGTCACATTTCAATTGCAGGGCGAGCTAACGTCGACATGCTTGACTATGCAGAAGACCTCTATGCAATCAAAGTCAAAACTTTAGCAAATGTGGCTGACTATCTAAACATAAAGCCTAAAGAAAAGCAATTTCTACTCAGTCCACCATGGGTGTATCAGTATTGGGGGGACACTAGTAAACGAACTGACCTATTAAAGCATTCAATGGAAGCTGCAGAGCTAACTTTAGAAATTGCAAAGAAGGCCCTTCCATTTGCAATGCAACTATCAAGCGTTACTGGAATACCTCTTGATCAAGTTTTAGCAGCGCCAGTTGGCTTTCGTGTAGAGTGGTTCTTAATTCGACAAGCTTTCATGGAAAATGAGCTCATACCAAATAGAGTTGAAAGACCATACATTCCGTATCGCGGCGCGTTAGTTCTCAAGCCCAAAAAAGGCTTGCATGAGAATATTGCCATAATAGATTTTTCAGCTATGTACCCCAGCTTGATGATAAAGTACAATATAAGTCCAGACACGTATGTTCCTCCGGATGAACCCTTACCTCCAGAAGAGTGCTTCATCGCTCCTGAAGTTGGCCATAAATTCAGGAAAAGTCCACCTGGATTCTATAAGCGTGTGCTGGAAAAGCTCCTCGAATTAAGGAGGCAAATCAAGAAGCAAATGAAGCTTCTAGACCCCTCCTCTGCCGAATACATACTTCTCGATAACCGACAGAAGGCGATTAAAGTTATAGCTAATGCATGCTACGGCTACACTGGATGGCTTGGGGCTAGGTGGTACGTTAAGCCGTGTGCAGAGGCTACTGCTGCTTTTGGGAGGAAGACAATAAAGGAAGCTATAGCACTTGCGCGTGATCTCTCCCTTCAGATAATTTACGGAGACACCGACTCCTTATTCGTCAAGTACATTCCTGAGAAAGTTGATGCTTTCATAATGGAGGTTGAGGATAAGATAGGGTTAGACATAAAAATCGACAAGGTGTACGTTTCATGCATATTTACTGAAGCTGCAAAGCGTTATGCTGGCCTTCTGCAGGATGGGCGCATTGAGGTTGTTGGTTTTGAGGCTGTACGTGGAGATTGGTGTGAACTTGCACAGGAAGTGCAACTCAAAGTAATCGAAGTAATTTTAAAGAAGAAATCTCCATATGCAGCAGCAGAGTACGTCAGGAAGATAATTGATGACTTAAAGTCTAAGCGCGTACCTTTTGAGAAGCTAATAATATGGAAAACTCTTTCAAAGTCACTTGACGAGTATGAGGTTGACTCTCCACATGTTAGAGTTGCAAGGATACTGTTGAGCGAAGGGTACGCTCTCGAAGTTGGAGATAAAGTTGGTTTTGTAATAGTTAAGGGAACATCAAAAAGACTGTCTGACAGAGCTAAGCCCTACTTCATGGCTACATACGATGAGCTGGATTTAAACTACTATATTTCCAAGCAGATTTTGCCTTCAGCTCTACGCGTGCTATCTATCTTCGGCTTCACTGCCGACTCTATTCTCAAACCACCATCAACTACAACGTTAGATTTCTGGTTTAAACGGCGATAGTGTCTTTGAGATGATGTCGTCCACTTTTCTAATGAAGTCTTTCTCACAACCCTTAGGTATCACTCCAGATGCTGCTACATCATGTCCATCTGCAAATCCTCCAAATGCTTCTGCAGCTTCTGAAAGTACTACTGATATCGAAGGCATTTTTCCCTCCCTTACTGCTGCAGATAGCCCTTTAGGAGTCCTAGCTGAAAACTTGACGTAATCTCTACTCAACTCTCCAAGTTTAGGTATGATCCTAGACATGTTCATAAAACCAATCAGATACTTGTTCTGGCTTATCCACCTCTGAAATGATAGATAACTGCAGAATGTACCTATGGTTTTCACTCCCATGCCCTTATACGCATCATATACGTGAAACCACTGAACAAACTTCCCCTGCCGAATTCCAAACCGCCTAAGCTTAGCTATGAGCTTTCTGTTCACTTCCTTTCGCCGCATCTCAAGTCTTGCAATAAATTGCTTATCCTCTTTGGAAAATCCTAAAAGACACGCGTTAACTGCTCTTTCAGGCCCGCCTACGTAGTAACCTATGGCTGCCATAGCCGTCAAGCGAGATGCTATTTTCTCTCTGAACTCCGGTGGGTCATAAGCTGTTATCAAATACTTTTTAGCTTCACCATACTGCTTCACTTGAACTGTTCCAACTTTCACAGCATCCTCTAAGGGCACTAAATTTAAGCCTCTTACTGGTCCGGGTATTTCTGACGCTCCTATCACTGCTAAATGTGCTAAGTCTACGTTTCTTTCAGAAAGTACTTTAGAGAAGAAATAGCAAACAGTTGCTCCACTAGCTTCCTCCTCTCCACTAAATCCATAGAGCTCAGGATCTAAATTGATTACTGCAGGATCGGTTGAGGGAACTGCATTGTGGTGGTCTAGTATTATAGTTAGATTTCTGCTCCTGTTGATGTTAGATATTTTCCGTGCGTGAGGAGCTGCAATATCTGCATAAATGTAAACTTTGCCTTCCTCGTTATGTAGCTTCTCAATAACTTCCAAGTATAGCTTCTCAATGCATATCAGCTTCACTTTAATATGCTCTCTTTCCAGAGCTGCTTTCAATATTGCTGCTGCCGTGACTCCATCTGCATCATCGTGATAAACAACGCGGACTTCTTCAATAGATTGCTCTCGAAGAATTTCAGTAGCACGCCTAATGTCATTAATCCACTTCTTAAATTTCTCACTTTCCAATATTATCGCCTTCAACATTAACTAATATCAAAATAATATGTCTAAATTGTATGTAAATTAAATTATGTTCTCGAATGTGAGTAGCGTAAGTGTTGCCGGCCGTTTAGTTATGCTTCCAACTCTTGCTCCAATTATTAAATTAACTCCCTTCTCCCCTGCAATGTCAACTAATCGCTGCGTTATTATTCCATCAAACACTATCGCATGGGCATTCTCAGTTTGTTGTAGTTGCTCCGCTAGATCTCTAACAGAGATTTCTTTAATTTCTGTCCACTTTTTATCGTATATTACTGCCTTTAATGTCCCTATGATTTCCTTAGCTTTTCTCACTACATGGTCTGGAACGTGTGGTACGAGTGCAACCCTAGCTTTTGGTTTAACCCTTTCTAATTGTGCTCGATACTGATCTGCTGGAGTTAAGTTCGATAGGCATTTGGCAATTTCTTTTGCGGTTAATTCTTCTACCTCCTTTCCAGGTGGAGCGCGAGCAATATAATCAATGTCTGCCACTTGGAGTAGCTCCTTTAGTATTAGCTCACCTGCTCTATCTCCGTCCACAAATGCTATTGTTGTCTTCTTCTTGCTGAGCTCTATTATTGTCTTTGGTATCGAGGTCCCTTCAATTGCTATGGCATTTCTATACCCGTGCTTTAGCAAGTTTATTACGTCAGCTCTGCCCTCCACTATAACTATCGTATCTTCATAAGGAACGTCCGGCCCTGCAGGTAATTTTTCCTCTCCAAACTTTATGATTTCTGCAGCTCTAATTTCACGTAGCAGTTTTTCGATGATCTCTTTGGTTTCCGGGATCTTCTCCTGCTCCCACTTTAGCAGTATTTCTTTTGCGCGCTCAACTACCCACTTCCTCTTCTCTTCTCTTAAGTCTTCAATGTCTCTGAGCGTGAACTTCGCAGAGCATGGTCCTACTTTATCTATTGTTTCAATAGCTGCTGCAATTAGTGCAGTTTCAACTCTACCTAAACTTGATGGTATTATCACTGTTCCTGAAGTTTTCCCTCCCTTCGTTTCTAGGTGAACTTGTATCCTCCCGATTCTTCCAGTTCTCTGGAGCTCTCTGAGGTCCAGCTCGTCACCTAGTAACCCCTCAGTTTGACCAAATATGGCGCCGATGACGTCCGGCTTTTCAACTATGCCCTCCACTTCAAAGTGGACGCAGATGTTATATTTTGCTGTTACAGCTGCACCGCCCATTTCACTTCCTCCAATCATTTGCTCCGCTTAATTCACCTCATCTTTATGGTAATTTTCTTATCTAAGTCTTTCTAAGTGGTCGTGGTAGGCTTAAGCTTAAATTAGTACGGGCTATGTGCAAAAATTTTATGTTCCATTTTATCATGAGGCTTATTGGCATAGGCTTGCCCCGGTAGCTCAGCCCGGCAGAGCGGCGGAGCCTTTGGCGCCGATCCTCGTAAGCCGTTGGTCGCGGGTTCGAATCCCGCCCGGGGCTCCACTTCACCTTGCTTAATACTCGATATTGAATTTGTTTCACTATTGAAAAATCCGTCGGTAATGTTCGTTTATTGCCTTGGGGCGAGCTCTTTAACGCCATCCACATATCCTATGTATGCGATGTCAGTAACACCTGTAAATATACCAACTTCTACGACTCCAGGTATTCTCTTAATTTCTCTCTCAAGTATTTCAGGAGCATCAACTGGTTTTACATGTAAGTCGGCTATGAGATTGCCATTATCTGTTATTACCGGTCCAACCTTCCCAACTTTAGCCATGCGTATTTCGACTTTGCCATATTTCTTGAGGTGACTGACAGTCCACCTCCAAGCAAAAGGTAATATCTCCACTGGGATGGACCTTTTCTCTCCCAGCCTATTTACGAGTTTTGTGTAATCTGCAATTACAATGTACTTCTTAGCCATGTAGGCTATTATCTTCTCTCTCAGTAAGGCTGCACCACCACCTTTAATTAGATTCAATTTTGGATCTATTTCATCAGCGCCATCAATAGCAACGTCCACTATTTCAACATCATTCGGCATTTTGACTTCTAACCCATTTTCATATGCTAATAGAAGAACCTGATATGATGAGGGAATTACTTGAATTTTTAAACTCCTACGCCTTACCTCTTTTGCGAGTTCATTTATGAAAATTTCAACGGTTGAACCAGAGCCAAGCCCTACAACTTGACCTGATGATACGTGTTTCAAAGCGGCTCTAGCAGCCATCAGCTTAGCCTTCTCAATGCTCATCTATTCCACCTCAAATGTAATATAGCCTCTAGATTGCTAATAGCCTGTTCGGAGGTTTTCTTTTGTCACATTAGAAAATCAAATTCATTCAACGCATAAAATTGGATTGTGTAGGTGTTGGTGGGGCCGGTGGGACTTGAACCCACGACCAACGGGTTGCTCCCGCGCTCCAGAGCTCTATCATCCCTCAAGGTCAACTCTATCCTATACGCTCTGGAGCCCGCCGCTCTACCTTGCTGAGCTACGGCGTACTGCCCCTCAATGAGGGGTCCCAGCCCATTCGGCCCCGTACCAAAATTTGTCTAGAAAGTGATAAGCTTTTCTTCTACTTAGCCTTTAAATCGCGTTTTTCTCATTAAAATGGCGGGTTAATGCGGGATGCAAAAGTGCGAGTCAATTTAAGTTATCAGCTAAAATTAACGCTTTTCTTCAACAAGGAACCGTTAAAAAGCTCTATAGCCAAGAATATTAGCAGTGATACTTGAGGGTTAGCTGTATGTCTCGTGTGGTGACCTCATGAAACCAAAGTATCACCGCGTTGCAGTTGGGGGCACCTTCGACATCCTTCATGAAGGACATAAGCTCCTGCTGAAGAAGTGCTTTGAAGTTGGGGGAGAAGTTGTTATAGGTATCACGAGTGATAAGCTTGCTAGATTCAAGGCCCATTATGTCCCTCCGCTAAAAGATAGGATAAAGACCTTGCAGAATTTTTTACAAAGTATTGGAGTTAGCGATAGGGCTCAGATCGTGGTCCTCGAAGACCCCTATGGGCCAACGATAAGCGATAAAGATATTTCTGCCATTGTCGTTAGTGAAGAAACCCTGCCCAGGGCTTTGGAGATAAATCGAATTAGGAGAAGCCGAGGGCTGCCGCCCCTAGATGTCATTGTTGTTTCTCTAGTTAAAGACAGTGATTTACGTCCTCTATCTGCGGCAAAAATTAGACGTGGAGAACATGCTTGGAGAAGTTTTATCAGCGACTAATATGGTAAATCCTGTTTACTTGAGAGCTTTAGCTCATAGACTTCAAATATAATAGTCTATCTAATGGCGTTAGTCTACACAGCTATTAAAACAGTCGTTTTAAACACTTTGTTTACTTGTCAAATTAGAGGTCATAGCCTTATTTATTATTAATTTTGTACTTTACCCTCGTTTTACCTATGGTAGAAGGGTGGGGAAGCTGTACCCCGCACGCGATCACCCAATTTCATTGGGAGGGGGTAAGCCTCTCTCTTTGGGCACTCTCGACGGCGGGATCTAGCTTCCCCACCCTTAAGGGGCTCTGCCTGTCCCACGCCTGGGTGCCCCTAAGGGTCATCGACGGATTCTCCTTCTCCCCTAGGTCCGTCTAGCGTGGCATGAGGCAGAGCCCCTCTACAGTTTTATCGAGCGTAGAATTAAAGCTATCTATGAGTTTTCCATGCAATTAAAGTGCTGTAGTGCTGGTGCTCAAAATGGAAGTTCACCACGTCAATAAGCTGGAATTATTCAAAATTGATTGGAGTAGCAATATCCCCCTAATTGGTTGTATTGCTTTCGGCGTAATAGATAGAGGAACGAACATTTTACAAATTCGCCCCATTTCAACTTGCCCTCTTTCTTGCATTTTCTGCTCAACTGATGCGGGTCCTAAATCAAAGTGGCGGCGGACGGAGTACATTGTTGAATTGGACTACCTAATTCATGTGGTTAAGGACATTGTGGCTTTTAAGGGTGGAAGGCGCATAGAAGCACACATCGACACTGTTGGTGATCCAACCACCTATCCTCACCTCGTAGATTTAGTATGTAAACTTTCGGATATTCCTGGGGTCGAAGTCATATCCATGCAAACGCATGGTGTTTTACTTACTGAGCGCATGATTGATGAGCTTGCTGATGCAGGTTTATCTAGAATAAATCTGTCAATTGATGCTCTTGACGAGTCCCTCGCAAAATACATTGCTGGAGTCAATTTCTACGACATTAACCACATAGTCGGCATTGCAGAATACATTTCACAATCTAAGATTGACCTATTAATAGCTCCAGTCTGGATTCCCAAAATCAATGACGACGAAATCCCCAAAATCATAGAGTTTGCAAAGAAAATTGGCGCTGGGAAGATATGGCCACCGCTAGGAGTACAGAAGTATGAAGTTCACAAGTTTGGACGTAAGCCCCCTGGAGTCAGGCCCATTTCATGGTACAAGTTCTATAAAACGCTAAGAATTTGGGAGAAGGAGTTCAACGTAAAACTTGTGCTTAAGCCTGAGGATTTCAACATAGTTAAATTGCCAATGCTGCCACGCCCATTTAAGCGCTTCGAAAAAGTTAAAGTCACCATTGTAGGTCCAGGCTGGCTTAAGGGGGAAAAGCTAGCCATTGCTAAGGGGAGAGTGATAACTCTCGTAAATGCGGACGACCTCCCAATTGGAACTAAAGTTTATGCACGCATACTCAGGACTAAACATAACATTTACATTGCAAGGGTTGAATAGGTGGTCTAAATGTCGCAACTACTACTAACGACGTGCCCAGGATTAGAAGACATTGCTCTTGAAGAGGTCCGCAGACTACTTACCGTCGTAGAGGCTAAAATCAAGCCCTTAGGCGTCCAAGGTAGATTAATCGTAAAGTGCGGTGAAAGTGAAGATTATGCATCATCTTTGCTTAATATGAAGTCTAGGCTAATTCACCGCGTCTCCATACTGCTCTCAGTAAATAAGATTTCAAGAAAGATTTGTGGACTAGATGACATATACCGCTGCACATTGAAATCTGGCATCGAAGAGTACATTGGCCCACATGTCAGCTTTGCTGTTAGAGCTGAAAGACTAGGCTCTCATGAGTACACCTCCATGGATATTGCCTGGGTCGCTGGAAAAGCAATAAAGGACCTCTATTCGCGAGTAGGCCCATCTCCACCAGTAAATCTCGACTATCCTGCAGTAATTGTTCGAGTGGACGTTATAGGTGAAACGTGCTTCATAAGTATCTGCACTACTGGAGATCAATCACTTCACAGACGCGGCTACAGGGTCTACGACCACCCGGCAGCACTTAAGCCTACCATTGCTTACGCGATGGCTATGATGTCCCAAGTATCGGAGAATTCAGTTGTAGTTGATCCAATGTGTGGAGGTGGTACGATACCCATCGAGTGCTGCTTTCTCGGCTTTCAGTGCAAAATCTACGGAATGGACATCTCCCCAAAACATGTGCAAGGCGCCAAGCTAAATGCACTAGCAGCCGGCGTACATGATAAAATATCCTTTAGGGTAGGGAATGCAAGGCGAATAGACGAGGAATTAAACATTGACATTGATAGGATAATTTCAAACCTCCCCTACGGTATAAGAGCTGGCAGGCGGTCAATAATTAAGCCACTATACCGGGACTTCCTATCCTCTGCTAGAAAAACCCTGAAAGACGATGGTCTAATAACTATCCTAACAACTGAACTACGATTAATAAAGCGCCTAGCTAACGACCTAAACTACGCAGTCAAAGGATATAGGCGTGTATTTCACGGAAATTTACACCCCTTCATAGTTATGCTACAGAAAAGCTAGTTACACCACTCAGCAATCCTTAAATTATTGTTTTACTTAATCACTAGCCGAGTGGATAGGTCATGCCTCTAAGACCAGGACGATGCTATAGACACATAAGTGGACCACCATATACTAGACGAGAGTATATAAGTGGAGTTCCCCCTCCAAAAATCGCAAGATTTGACATGGGCAATCCTAAAGGAGACTTCCCAATAATAGTGAAGTTAGTCTCTAAGGAAATCGGGCAAATAAGACATAACGCACTTGAAGCTGCACGTGTATCCGCTAACAAAATTATGGAAAAAATTGGACGCGCAAACTATCACCTAAAAATCAAAGTTTACCCACACCACGTCCTAAGAGAAAACAAAATGATGGCTTTCGCGGGTGCAGACCGACTTCAAGATGGAATGAGACTTGCATTTGGAAAACCAATCGGAACTGCAGCAAGAGTACGCCCAGGGCAAATAATAATTCAAATACGAACAAAACCCGAGCACCTCGAGCGAGCAAAAAGAGCACTCAAAGTTGCAGCATCAAAAATCTCGGTGCCAACAAGAATTATAATTGAATCTCTTCAAGAAGTCGAGCAAGCTGCATAAGCAATATTTATGATGTATTTCGTTTAACTGCCAATAAGCCAAATTTATATAATTCATTCTGCACGTAGCATAATATAGAGCCGGGGTAGCCAAGTGGTTAGGCGGCGGACTGCAGATCCGCTTTACAGGGGTTCAAATCCCCTCCCCGGCTTTACTTTTCAAAATGAGTATGAAGGAATAAGGTTCTAGATTCTTCTATTATGCTCATAGTGAGTATTGCTTGTTTAGAAGAGTAACAGTTTTTGGTGGTGCCGGGGGCGGGCTTCGAACCCGCGGAAACCGGATTTCACCTACCATCTGGTCCCCCTAATGCTTAGATTATGAGTCCGGCGCCCTCGACCAGGCTAGGCGACCCCGGCCCAAGAAAAGCTTGTATTCATCTTTTATAAGCTTAACTTACAATGGCATTTTATTAATCAAATATCAGTTGTTGAAGGAAGGTTTATTAATAGGCGGACATGTTTTCATATCTTGAGTGCACCGCCGGCCATAGGCAGTGGGGAAATACCCGGGCTCATTCCGAACCCGGAAGTCAAGCCCACTGCCGCGCGCCTGAGTACTGGTGTCCGAGAGGCACCGGGAAAGGGGCGTGCTGGCGGTGCACTCATTAATTCATGTTATGCCGGTCTATTTTTGAAGACGAATAAATTTATTTATAGTTTGCATTATGTTTTGTAACCGAGTTGGGAGGTTAAGAGGGGGCTTGAAGCTAATACTCGTATCATTCTTCATGATTAACGACTCCCTTGATAAGTACATTTTAGATGTCTTGTTCTTTGTTGTGTTTGCTCTATTTATAACGCTGTTCAATCAGCGTATTCAAGTTTGGATGTGGATTAGAGATGCAGAGGGAGCACTTAGGCGGTTGCACTTTCTTGCTTCAAGTGCGAAGGATATCACAATTAAAACCGTCAAGGAAGTAGGCAACCCAAGTTTTGACCCCGCTCCTCTAATCGACGATTTCCTAGATTTCTTCTTCATAGAGCCGGTATCCCTCGACCCAGCTGGTGTTATTCAGAGACTTGAACACATCCTGAATACGCGCGACAAGAGAATCGAAGCTTTCGCCAAGAAAATTGCACCAAATGCAGATCCAATGTTTCTGCCAAACATAGAAGGCTTGTTAGAAGCAACCATCGTCCTCAACACCCTTTACAGGGAAATACGGCACCTACTTCTTCTCGGCAAGAAGACAAAGAGCGTCGTCTTCTTAATGCAACTTCAAATGTTTCTGCCAATAATTATGCGATATGCGGAAGCTTTCTTCGGCGCAGTTGACGCCTTTTCCGGTGGAAAGCCAATTGGAGATGGCGTTGGAGCACTTGTTGCAGCGAAGCTTATGCGTGGCAAGCCTCACAAGGAGATTGTTGAAAAAGTTGTTGCCTCAGAGTTTGACTTTGAAGGGCGAAGAGTTGTAGTTATAAAAGCTAAAGGACCTGGAGCAGAGGTTGGAAAGCCAGGAGAGGCTATTGCCCGGATTGTAGCGCAGAATAGCGGTGCAATTGCTAGGATAATCATGATAGATGCGGCAGCTAAACTTGAAGGAGAAAAAACTGGTAGAATTGCAGAAGGTGTAGGAGCCGCCATAGGCGATCCTGGACCTGAGAAGTATAAGATTGAGGAGATTGCGGTTAAATATGGGATACCAATAGATGCAATTGCAATAAAGCTGTCATTGGAAGAGGCAATAACAGTTATGCGCAAAGAGATATTGGAAGCCGCCGAAAAAGTAGTTCAAAGAGTGTTAAACATAATTAAGGAGAGGGTTAGGGAAGGGGAAACCGTCATAGTTGCAGGCATTGGAAATACCATAGGTATCGGCCAGTAGAAGGTGATATGCGTGTCGAAGAATAGAAGCCCACAACTATTGTTAGTAATGTCAATAGTATTTTCGCTAGCTGCATTTGTCCTATTCACTTTGGGATTAACAAATCTCGACACAGAAGCTGAAGCAGGGTTTTCTATTGACTACTTCTTGTCCGGCGCAGTATGCCTAGTGCTGTCGTTCCTACTTGCCTTTCAGCACAAGAAGCAACTGCAGTATAGGCTTAAACCTAGGTTCCTAAGCGTCGTCACAGTTAAGTGTTCTAACGAAAATTGCAACTTCAAAGAAGAGCGCGAATTCAAGCGCGGCGACTATATATTTAAAGAAGTTGGATCTTGCCCAAAGTGTAATAGCCCATTAGTCATAGTGGCAATCTACGCTAAATCCCTCAAGAAGCGGTTTACTTGATAAGTGCTTTTAATATGGAGTCTGCTTCACTTAACTCCTCTTTCATATCAGCCTCTAAATCGCTACTCAAGTCGCTTACCCTTTTCACTATACCTTCCGCAATTTCTCTTATTCCCATCACTATTTGCGTTTTCTCCCGATTGCTCAGCTTCCTTGTAACTTTCTCAGTATAAGCCTCAACAGCTTTTTCTGATGGAACTGAAATCGCTCTTTCACATAAGGCACATCGAATAATTGCTTTAAAGAGGCTTTTTGCCAAATTGAAGTCCACATTATAGATGTTTATTTGAAGCTGTTTAGGCGTTCCCAAATTCTTTATTTCCTTTAATGAAATTCCCTGAGGAGTTATCCACCCAGCCACATCATCGATAACAACTTTTATTGGTGGGTGATAGAATGCAAAGACACTTACAGTAGGTCTTTCTAATCCTATACCCCCTAACTCGATGAATATGGGTCTCAAAATGTACTCTACATCTGTGAAGTCATCACCTATCGAGAGGTACGCAACTTCAAGCTCTTTACCCGCAAACTCTGAATATCCTACTGCTGACGTAACTTTCAAGTTCCTTTTAGCACCCAGCTCAGCTAATCTCTTATTAACCTTTTCAGAAATCTTTGCAAGCTCAGTTATTTTCTCCAATGTCTCTTCACTCGCCTTTATAGACGGAAAGAGGAGTCCCAAGTTACTTTTATAAAAGTACATTGCGCAGGCTAACTCCACTCCACGCATCAGTAGTCCTCCGCCCACAAATTGTATAATTCAAATTTATTTTTTCCCTAGCAAATTACTACGGTAAAGCTTAATTCTATCTAGTTCTTCATGCTTTCTAGGGGTTGAGTTTGAGTAGACTATCGAGAAGGCTTCCGAGCTTAGAGAGAGTCATCGCCTCAATACGTGCGTTACTATATAGGATAGCACCAATAATTTCGGTGTTAGCATGTATCTTTCTGATGAGTGGTGCTGTCTACGTATTTGTTGAGCCGCCAATATGGTTTGTTCCTGTAGGGGGTAAGATATCCTTCATAGTGCCATACCTTGACTTTCAAACCGTTGTTGAGGCAGTTGTTGTTTTCATGCTAATTTTGGGTGGGGTTTCAGGCCTTATACTAGTCCAGATGAGTAGCAAGATAACACATGACCCTAAGTACTCGAACATGTTGTTGGTGCTCGGCTCATTACTCCTCATAGCGTCTTTACTTTCACTCCAGTATCTGTTTGCCAAGAAAGTCGGCTGGATTTAGCTGGCTGTCACCATGGAACTTTTTTGAGCTTCATAAAATACGCGAAGACATTTGTTATTAAATGCAGGGGTATGGTTATAAGAATCAAAACTGCAACTTCCTCAAGCGTGTACGGCTCTAAAATACTTGAGAGCGCAATTGCACCTATCAAGAACGACATTTGGTCTAATAATGGTGCAGGTCCGCTTCTCCGTATACCAAGTCTTCTTTTTAAAAAAGACCCTGCAAGATCTCCGATCATAGCTCCTACTGCCAGCATGAGTGATACAGCAACTCTATTTTGAATTAAACCAGTCAACAAACCTGCGGTTACACCTACAATAAATCCTTCAAAAGTTTTTCCTTTCCCTAATATTGGGTTTCCATCTCTCCACTTCTTCCCAAAGTCGATTGGATGTCCTTTCCTAACGAAAACGACTGGCGCTGCATTAGCAATGTACGCTGGTAATATTCGCCAAATCAACTGTAAAACCCACTCACCACTCTCCATCCTCAATTCCTCGACTTGTCATTTTAAACAGCATCCTACATCCTAACGCAGCTTTATTATCACTTTTTTCTATAAATGCAATGCGCCTCGGTCCATGCTTCTCTAACCTAATTATGGTATTAGGCCAAAACTGCATGACTTTAGTGGCAACGACTTCCTCTCTCTCCTCGCCTAAAACTTCTCTAACTTGTCCGGTTACGATTACTGCTACCTTGTTCTTCTCAGCTATATGCCGTAGCATTGCAAGCTGCCTATTTAATGACTTATTCGCGCTAATCGAGTTCACACCCTTAGAAATCGCCTCTCTATACCTTGCTGTTATAGTGTCCACTACTACTAATCCAACGCTAGGCGTAATGAAGTAATCGAGCTTCTCTATAGTTTCTAGCTGCTGCTTAAAATCCTCAAGTTCAATAACTATTATTTTTCTAGCTACTCTTCCAAGGTTTCTCCTAATGATTGAAGCCAACCTCTCTGCTGGAAATGGCTTTTCAGAAGTCAGATATATTGTTTTAAACCCTAAAAGCGCGCATGTTGCTGAGCAGCTCAGCGCTATGGCTGTCTTGCCAGTACCCGCTTCCCCATAAATTAGTGTTAATTCTCCAACATTAATTCCCCCATTTAAAATTCTATCCAGTCTTTTGTGCCCTGTTGCTATTGCAGTAAGCTTCATTTCAAAATCACATTAGCGCAAAGAGTATATAACTCTCAGCTTTCTCTAGTATGGTGAACTAAATCTGGTGATGAAACGTTGGCAAAAGTTGCTGTCATGACAAGAGACCCTAAACTCTACTACCTCATATCCAGATTGCTTAAGGAGCACAGTATTGATTTCATAAGCATTACTCCTGGACTTGCAATACCAAACGGCGTCAAGGTTGTGCTTACTTCTAATGTTGAAGCTTCATATGACGATACTAGAACCATAATAGCCGTTAATGAGGAAAATATTGAAGAATCCTTATTCAAAGTTATATGTGCTCTCAAGGGTAAAACCATGTTTGACAACTTGATAATAGGTATAGACCCTGGGGCTAAGTTAGGCGTGGTAGCTCTCGCCGATGGAACGCCTATAGCTCTAAAGATATTCTATAGTGCTAAAAAGCTAACTGCCTTCTTAGAAAAACTATTCACACTCTGCCCAGCAAAGAGGAGAGTTATACGAATTGGAAGTGGTGGAGACAAATATTTGCGTGAGCTTTTAGGTGAGCTAGGTAAAATCATTTTATTCCCTGAAACATATATAGAGTTGGTCAGCGAGTCGCTTCCGTTATCTCCTTATGTTAAGGAGTGCTCTCTTCCGTCAGATGTTAAAGCGGCATATAATATTGCTTTGAGTAAGGGGGTCCCCCTAAGTAAGCATGAGGTGGCTGAGTATGAAAATGGAGTTAGCGAAATCCAGGATAATTAAAGTTGAAGGACCAGCATTTATTCAGGTAATCGAAGGCTCATTATCAGTGCTTGGCAAGAAAATGCTACCGAAAGAGTCCACAGTAGTTCCTAAGTCTAAAGTCATGGTATTTGAGGCGTTGGAAGACTCCATTGTAGAAGTGAGAATTGGAGAAGGCGGCGGATTAGAGGAGCTGGAAGACATTACTATACCTCCTGAGTGGAAAATTGCGGTTAACAAAATTCTAAATATGGAGAAGCCCATGACTATCATAGTGCTCGGTGATGTCGACAGTGGGAAAAGCACATTTTGTACTTTCCTAGCAAATCAATCCTACTCGAAGGGTTTCAAAACAGCAATCATAGATAACGACTTAGGGCAGTCTGACATTGGACCTCCAACAACTATAGGGCTAGGCTTCCTAGAGAAGCCTGTTGCCTCACTATCTGTAGTTCCCCTCTTCAACGCATTCTTCGTCGGCTCAACTTCACCAAAAGGCTTAATCGACAGAGTAATTGTGGGTGCAAGAAAGCTACTTGACGCAGCCCTCAAGGAAAGGGCGGAAGTTATAGTGGTAAACACAAGTGGCTGGATTTCTGGGCGAGGAGCGCGAACCCTAAAGTTGTCACTAGCACTAATACTAAATCCGAAGGTAATAGTTGCAATTCAGCGAAGCGGTGAACTAGAGCATCTATTAAAACCTCTTCAAGGCCTCACCAATTTGGAGATCGTCCGCATCCCAACACCAAGAATAATTAGAGCAAGAAACAAGGAAGAAAGGCGGCTGATAAGAGAATCTTCCTACAGTAGGTATCTTACTGGAGCTAAAACAAGAGTTTTCTCGATGGATAAGGTGGGATTGATGTTCTCATTTGTAGGCACAGGATTCCCCATTCCTCGCGAAGAGCTTAGAAACTATGAACCTCTAGTCGGCACACAGCTGTTATATGGCGAGTACAGCTCTGACGCCCTATTATTAGTCACCAAAAGCGACATTCCAAGCGAACAGAAGGAACAAGCGAAAGCCTTCATTAGGGAGGAAACTGGAAAAGACGAGGTAATCATACTGCCGCAAGGCTTCGAAAGAGGGCTTTTAGCGGGCTTCTTCAACTCCGAAGGACGCTTCTTAGGAATAGGAGTGGTTAAAGAAGTGAATTTTGCGAGGCGAACTATCGAAATAATGACTCCAGTCGATGAAGATGTTGGGCTGATAATTTTAGGAAGCGTAAAAATAAGTGAATCTGGAAGAGAAATTAGAAAGCTTGACCCATGGTCTTTCTAGCCCGCACTATTACTACCATCACATTTAACATTTACCTTAACGAGATCATTCTTTGTAAAGAAATGAATATATAGACGCGCTAGTGTTTATTGTTGGGGCGATAGAGATGACTGCGAAAGCTAGGGTAGCTACTGTAGGTCAAATTGGCGGTGTCCCTGTACTGATTTTAAAGGAAGGAACAAGCCGAACCTTTGGAAAGGAAGCTCAACGAGTGAATATTATGGCAGCAAGAGCTGTAGCTGAAATTGTTAGAAGTTCACTTGGTCCTCGTGGTATGGATAAAATGCTAGTAGACAGTCTAGGTGACATAACTATAACTAATGACGGCGCAACCATCCTAGAAGAGATGGATGTTCAGCACCCAGCTGCAAAAATGATGGTAGAAGTAGCAAAGTCTCAAGACAAAGAGGTTGGTGATGGAACAACAACAGCAGTGGTTCTTGCAGGAGAACTACTGAAGGAAGCTGAATCGCTATTAGAAAAGAACATTCACCCAACCGTAATAATTGGCGGCTTCAAAAAGGCAGTAGAGAAAGCAAAGGAAGTCCTCGAGAAAATAGCCATATCAGTAAGCATAGACGACGAAGAAGCGCTGAGAAAAATTGCAATGACCTCCATGAGCGGAAAGGTGGTAGCTGTAGCTAAGGAACACCTAGCAGATATAGCAGTCAAAGCTGTAAAGCAAATTGCAGAGGAAAGAGATGGAAAGCTATTCGCAGACATCGACCAAATTCAGATAATCAAGAAGAAGGGCGGTGGACTACTAGACACAAAGCTGATTTACGGCATCATAATAGACAAGGAAGTTGTCCATCCAGGAATGCCAAAGCGCGTAGAAAAGGCGAAAATTGCACTACTAGACTGTCCATTAGAAGTGGAGAAGACTGAAATCGACGCTGAAATCAGAATAACTGACCCAGAGCAAATGCGCGCATTCCTAGAGGAGGAAGAGCGTCTACTCAAATCAATGGTAGAGAAAATAAAGAACACTGGTGCGAATGTAGTGTTCTGCCAGAAAGGCATCGACGATATAGCTCAGCACTACTTAGCTAAAAATGGAATACTGGCAGTTAGAAGAGTCAAGAAATCAGATATGGAAAAGCTATCTAGAGCCACTGGCGGAAGAATAGTCACTAACATTGACGACCTAACTCCTAATGACCTAGGAGAGGCAGACCTTGTGGAAGAAAGAAAAGTAGCAGACGAAAAGATGGTATTCGTTGAGGGCTGCAAGAATCCAAGGTCAGTAAGCATCCTAATCAGAGGTGGACTCGAACGCTTCGTAGATGAAGTTGAACGAGCAATAAAGGACGCACTCTACGTAGTAGCAGACGTAATAAGAGAGCCTAAGATTGTTGCTGGTGGAGGAGCACCAGAGCTCGAGGTTGCAAAAGCACTAAGAGAATATGCAGTCAGCGTAGGTGGAAGAGAACAATTAGCAGTAGAGGCCTTTGCAAATGCAATAGAGGTCATTCCTAGAACATTAGCTGAAAACGCAGGGCTAGACCCAATAGACATCTTAGCAGAACTTCGAGCATTGCACGAGAAGCCTGAAGGAAAATGGTATGGCGTCGATGTATTCGGCGGAAAGCCAGCAGACATGCTAAAGTTGGACGTAGTAGAGCCACTAATAGTTAAGTTCAACGCCATCAAATCAGCAGTTGAATCAGCAGCAATGATCCTAAGAATAGACGACATAATTGCAGCTTCAAGATTCGAAGAAGAAAAGGAGAAGGAAAAGGAGAAAGAAGAGGAAGAAGAAAGCGAAACTAAGTTCTAGAAACTGCTAAAGTAATTTCCAGTAATTTTTATATTTTCAGCAAAAAATAAGTAAAAATAAGCAAAAAATTCATTATTTTATTTGCTTAAAATTCTTCCTCTTTACTTCCCTTTCCTTTCTCTTCTCTACTTGGTGGAGCTGCTGCAATTATATCGTCTATCCTCAGGATCATTATAGCTGCTTCTGTTCCAGATTTGATGGCCTGCTTCTTTACACTAGCTGGCTCTAGCACTCCTCTCTTCCACATGTCTGCTACCTTTCCATTAACCACGTCGATTCCTGCCCACTTTTCGCCTTTTTCATGTCTAGCGCGTAGTTCAACCATAATGTCTACTGGATCTAATCCTGCATTCTCAGCTAACGTCAATGGTATAACTTCCAATGTGTCTGCGAATTTCAATGCTGCGAGCTGCTCTTTTCCTCTCAGCGTTCTAGCCCATTCTCGTATTCTGTGTGCTACTTCTGCCTCTGGTGCTCCTCCACCAGCAACAATCTTAGGCTCTCTTACCAAGTTCCTTATGACGCATAGTGCATCGTGTAGTGATCTCTCTGCTTCGTCGATGAGGTGTTTTGTCCCTCCACGCACTAAAATGGTTACTGCCTTGGGGTTCTTGCAGCCCTCTATGAATACCATCTTGTCTTCGCCGACCTTTCTCTCTTCTACGAGCTCTGCTTCTCCTAGGTCTTGTGGTGATAGGTCGTCAACACTGGTGACGATTTTTCCACCTGTGGCTTTTGCTATTTTTGCCATGTCAGATTCTTTAACTCTCCTGACTGCTAGTATCTTCTTCTTTGCTAAGTAGTGCTGAGCTACGTCGTCGATGCCTTTCTGGCAGATTACTACGTTTGCTCCTACTTCAGCTATCTTTTCAACCATTTTCTTGAGCATCTCGGTTTCCCGCTCTAGGAATGCGCGCATTTGCTCTGGGCTTGTGATGTGTATTTTTGCACTTATTTCCGTCTTTTCAACTTCAATTGGACAATTTAATAGTGCAATTTTCGCCTTTTCTACGCGCTTTGGCATTCCTGGATGGACAACTTCCTTGTCTAGTACTATGCCATAAACTAGCTGAGTATCGTCTAAAGATCCGCCTTCCTTCTTTTCTACTTTAATGTTGTCAATGTCTACGTGCCATTTGTCAT
>Ga0164311_10000261_pt1 | contig 21851 bp, 22 predicted proteins | sample GuaBasSedimGuay2_FD_121796 | JGI IMG/M metagenome (GOLD analysis project Ga0164311, IMG submission 121796) | Subseafloor sediment microbial communities from Guaymas Basin, Gulf of California, Mexico - Guay2, Core 4569-9, 9-12 cm | ecosystem: Environmental > Aquatic > Marine > Hydrothermal vents... | reverse complement strand
GTTTCAATAAAAATAGATGCAGTAGAGGAAAACACGTATAGGAGAGTGAATAGGCCTCATCCCAGCCTTTATATTGAACGTTTCCTAGAAGGAGTGAAAAGTTTTACGAAAAATTATAAAGGCAAGGTAATAACAGAAACGATGCTCATAAAAAACGTAAATGACAGTATTGCTGAAATAGAGAAAGTAGCCAAGTTCATCAAAAGTATCAGACCCTATAAAGCATACATAGCAATACCTACAAGACCCCCAGCAGAAACATGGGTCCAACCTGCGAGCGAAGAAACTATATTAAAAGCATATAATATTTTCTGCGAGCATATAGGGCAAGAAAACGTAGAATTGCTCGTAGGATATGAGGGCCCATATTTTGAAGCTATTAAAGATCCTATCGAAAGCCTGCTAGCAATAACATCGGTTCATCCTCTCCGCCTCGATTACGCGTATGCTATGTTAGAAAAATATGGATTAAATCCGGAAACAGTTTTAAGAAAACTCGCTTGCGAAAACAAAATAGTTATGTTAAAGTATAAAGATCAAAAATTCGTTATGAGAAAAATAATTAGTAGAAGCTAAGAGATCAGAATCGCAGGGCGTCAACATTACAGCTTCTGCGTCGGAAGTTTTCATCATCTAAGAAACTTAATATTAGACATTAGATATTAACTTTACCTAGAAATGAGTTAAAATTATTAATTATTTGTTTGAAACCTAGAGACTGGTACTAGTGGGCCCGTCGTCTAGCCCGGTTAGGATGCCGCCCTGACGAGGCGGTGGTCCGGGGTTCAAATCCCCGCGGGCCCACCAAATTTAAAGTACGTTTAAGCTTACTTCTATGTTTGTGTTGTTTATCTCGATTAGTGCATAGTATTTTCTCATAAGAGGCCCAGGGTTTAAAATTATTGTTTCACCTAATTTATCCACTCCTCTAGCTTCATGTATATGGCCGCATATGCATAGGTTTGGTTTGAAAAGTTCTATTACCTTTCTAATGCTAATACTTCCGACGTGTTGACCAAAATATGTTTTATCTAGTTTCGTATTATGTGGAGGAGGATGGCTTACCAGAATCTTTAGCCCTTTAAACTTTTCCTTGCTTAATTTTTGAAATACATTAGATACTAGCTTCCAAAGTTCTTCTTCAGAATATTCTATTGGTGTATTAAAGGGTGTAATGTTTGAACCCCCAACACCTACAAAAACTACTTCGTCTAAGATATAGTAGTCTCCATGAATGTTAACTGCATTACTTTCTTTTTTAACTTCAATAAGAGACGGATCATCACAGTTCCCGGGAACAAATACTGTAATTTTCCTCCCTGATATGAGAGAAATAATTTCTAAAGCATAATCCGTGCTTTCAAAGTAGGTTACATCTCCTGCGATAACTGCTACGTCAACTTCATCTAGAATATTCGTTAGTTTTCTTACGTAACCTATTCTGCTATGGATATCTGTTATTGCTAAAATCTTCATGGAACATCTCCTTGGTTAATTTAAAAACTAAAACAGCATTAACCTAGTCTCTCTATTATATTTTCACGTTGTTCTGAATTCTCTAAAAGCTTCCTCTCTTATCTTAATGTACTTCATGTATTTTTCATCTGATACTACAATTGAAAATACTTCACTTCTATTACTTAAATCAACTAGTATGTCTGGAACACCTGCCCCATGAATTAAACTACTTCTAATCCTTCTTTCCAAAGTAATTATTCCCATTTTCTCAAGTTCTTCAATAGCTTTCAGCGCTTTGTTAAAATCTAGCTCACCTTTCTCACCTATTGTTCTTCTAAAAGCATTAACTTCACCGACTATTTCAGATAACCATAATTTACCGTAGGTTAAACATAGAATTCTAATTATGTCAGCCATTGCCTTATATATTTCAGAAACATCTTCTCTATTAAATACTTCTCTAACCTTGCTCATGCAAAAACACCTAGGTAAAGAAGTGTAAAATTGGTTTATAAATAAACATGAAACTGTATTAATAGTTAACAATTATTCCTCTTAAATCATAAAAAGTATTCTTTATTATTTTAACTTGAACCCATGATCCAAGCTTTATATTTGAATCATTAATGACTATGGGGTAGTAATTTATCGTTCTAGCTATAACTGTTAAGTCTCTACCTTCCTCTGTAGTAAGAGCTTTAACTGTTCTTCCAACGTACTTATTATGTTTTTCAAAAGTAACTTTTTCCATTAATTCAATTATTCTTTTAAGTCTTTGTTTCTTAACATAGCTTGGAATTTGCTTCATAGATGCTGATAGCGTGTGAGGTCTTAAACTGTAGGCAGCTATATGGATTCTGTCAAATTTTAATTCCTTAATCACCTTCAAGGTGTTTTCGAAAGCCTCTTCGTCTTCTCCAGGATGCCCTACTATTATATCCGTTGTTACATTTATGTCAGGTATCTTTCTTCTAAACTCGTAAACTATCTCTTTAAACTCTTCTATAGTGTATGGTCTATTCATTATCTTAAGTACTCTGTTGTCGCCGCTTTGCAATGGTATGTGAAGGAATTTGAATATTTTAGGGTGTTTATATGCTTCTATGAGTTCGTCGAGGATTTCATATGCTAGGTTGGGGTTCATCATACCTACACGTACCATAAAGTCTCCTTCTACTTCAACAACCTTATCTAATAGATCTGGAAGCCTTATCCCTAAATCTAATCCATAAGCTGCCGTATCTTGTGCTGTTAAATCGATTTCTACAACTCCTTTGCTTACTGCTTCTTTAATCCTTCCAATAATTAGCCTTGGAGGATAGCTTCTAAGTTTTCCTCGGGCAAGTCTTACTATGCAGTAACTACATTTACCTACACATCCTTCAGCTATAGGTATGGCAGCAATAACCTTCTCTACAAGCATAGGCACGATATCTGTTCTTCTTTCCCCACTTAAGAATATCATTCTTTTAGATGACTTAGCAATTTCAAGTATTTTATTATAGTTTTGAGGAGATACCATACTTGCTTCAGGAGCGTAACGTACTATGAGGTATGGCTGAGCTTTAGGCATGCATCCAGCTACTACAAGTTTTGCTTTATTTTTTAAAGCTATTTTTCTTAATTCGGAAATTCTCTTAACCATTTTATTTTCCGTTTCCTTTCTAACAGTGCATGTGTTAACTATGATAATGCTTGCTTTCTCAGGTTCCTTTACCACCTCGTAGCCTTCTTTAACCAGTAAACTAAGCATGTAGTGCCCATCGGCTTTATTCAAGGGGCATCCGTAGTTTTCTATGTATACTCTCATTTCCCTATCCCGAAAATTTTTTAGATACACTTACCCCCTTAAAGTTGAGGTTACAGTAGTAGGGATATATAAAGGTGTCAGCTGTGGAAACATTAGATTACAATTACCTGCTTGAGAGAGCGTATTCCATGCTGCCTAAAAGGGCGAGTAAAGCCCATAGATTCGTACTGCCTAAAGTAAATGCTGTTACTATAGGTTCATATACGACAATAAGGAATTTTAAAGACATTTACGATACTTTGCGTAGAAGCCCTAAACATCTCTCACGTTTCCTACTTAGGAAAATAGGTGTTGCCGGCTCTATAGATGAGTCTTCAGGATCACTAACATTACATGGAAGAGTTTCTGCATCAACATTAAATAGGCTTTTAGAAATATATGTTAAAAAATATGTTGTTTGCCCTACATGTGGGTCCTGGGATACTATATTAGAGAGAAAAGGCAGGGTATGGCTTCTTAGATGCGAAGCCTGCGGAGCAGAAACATCCGTTGAGCCTGTTTAAAATGTGTAATGAAGCGTTAGTGTATGTTAAGGTGTTCATTGTTAATAGAGAAGTGCTTGTTGCAGCTTGCGATAGGGAAGTTTTAGGTAAGGTGTTTAGGGAAGGAAACATAGTCTTAAATGTTAGTGAAGAATTTTATAAAGGAGAACTTGTTACCTTAACTGAGGCATTAAACATTATAAAGAAAGCTACAATAGCTAATCTCGTCGGTAGAAACATAATTTCTAAAGCCATAGAGAAGGGCTTAGTACACCCTGAAGCAGTAATATATGTTGACAAAGTTCCTCACGCACAAATAGTTAAGATGGTATAAAGTTTCAAAGAAAGAGAAGATGTCGAAACGAAAGACAACTATATTTATGAACACTACAAATAAGGAGATAGACATATATGTCAAGGTTTTGCGCTAAATGCGGTAAAGTAGAAGATAGTTCAATACCTTTCATAGGTAATTTATGTGCTAAATGTTTTCTCGAAGAGTACAGCGTATTAGAAATCCCTAAGGAAATAACATTACATCTATGCAGTAGATGTTTATCTTATAAGTTTAAAGGTAAATGGTTTCCACCGAAATCGTATATGTTAAAAAATGTTGTTTTTGAAGTTTTAGAAAAAGAACTTAGCCAAAAAATTAGGCTTACAGTTAAGGAACTAGATGTATATTATAGTCTAACTTTACCTGAGAAGATAGGCCCACGTTTCACATTAACGTTAAAAGCGCTAGTTAAAGCTGGTAAGTATAGTACTGTTCAGGAGCAAAACATTATAGTAAACATATCTTATGAATTGTGCCCTAATTGTTCCATGAAAATTTCAGGAACATATAAAGCACTAGTACAGGTAAGGTCTGCTAAAACATATCTGTCGCATAGGGAGAGGATTCTTATTAGCAAGGTTCTAAAAGAGATTGGAGAGAGAAACATAGTTGAGATCGTAGAGCTTAAAGAAGGTTTAGACATTAAAACAACGGATATTACAACAGCTCGAAAAATAGCGCTAAAAATAAAACATAAAACAGGAGCTACAATACGTGAAACTCATGAAGATATTAGGAGAACCAGGGAGGGTAAGAGAACTTCAAAGCTCATAATTACTGTTAGGTTACCGGAATTTCTTGAAAACGACATTATCATATTTGAGAATGAAGTGTATAGAATAGTTAATGTAAGCAATACTTACGTAACATTGGTTAATGAAAGAAGCGGCGAGAAAAGAACATTACCAGTAGGGGTTTTATGGGAAAGAAAGTTTAAGAAGCTAACAAATGAATATCCCTCAGCAAAACTTATTGTAATAGGTATAAGCGATACTAAGGTTTATACTGTAAGAGTTGATAAAGAATATGAAATGTACGAAATACCTGTAGCTAAAATCCCTTACACTGTAAGGGTGGGTGAAGAATTAAAAGCAATAATTATTAACGGTAAACCTTATGTTTTAGGAAAAATATAGAGAAACAAGCATAATATCGGTGATAAACGGGTGCCTAAAAGAAAAATAAGAGAGGAAAAACCAAAGGAACCACCTATACCTGGTGAAGGAGAGACTATAGGTGTTGTAGAAAAGCTTCTAGGATATGATAAAGCAAGGGTTAAATGTTTTGATGGTAGGGTAAGGCTTTGTAGAATACCTGGACGTATGAAGAAAAGGGTTTGGATTAGAGAAGGAGACTATGTGTTAGTCTCAATATGGGATTTTCAACCCGAGAAAAGAGGCGATATAATTTATAGATATTTAAGAGATGAAGTAAGAAAACTTGCAGCAAAAGGAGTAATTACGATGAAAGAGCTTAGCGAAGAATAGTGAAGGTGAATAAAATATCGTTAGGAAGAAAAAAGAGAAAAGAATAAAAGATAAAGACTATTATGAAGTTGTTGAAGAGGTTTTTGATACCCCTACTCTTCTAGCCTTATACTACATTATCAGAAGAGGATATATTGACAAAATGTATGGTGTTGTCAGCGCCGGCAAAGAAGCAAGAGTGTATTGGGCTAAGAATAAAAGGGGAGAAGATGTAGCGGTCAAAATATATTTAACAACAACAGCTGAGTTTAGAAAAAGCATTAAGCAATACATCATAGGTGACCCGCGATTCGAAAATATTAGCGGTGATTTAAGAAAACTTATATTGAAATGGGTTCAAAAAGAATTTAAAAACTTAAAAAGAATGCACAACGCTGGAATAAGGGTTCCTAAACCATACTATGCATATAAAAATATTTTAGTCATGGAATTTATAGGAGAAAACGGTATTCGAGCCCCGCTTCTAAAAGAAGTTAGACTTACAGAAGAAGAATATGCAGAAATATATGAGAAAATAGTTTACTATTTAAAACTCATGTACAATAAAGCTAAACTTGTTCACGCAGATTTAAGCGAGTACAACATTATGCTATATGATGAAGAACCCGTAATAATAGATGTCAGTCAAGCAGTAACCTTAGAACATCCCATGGCAATGTATTTTTTAATAAGGGACATAAAAAACATTATTAGGTATTTTAGAGAAGAAGCTGAAATAGAAACCCATGAGTTCGATGAATTATTAGAAGAAATTACAGGAAGGAGGTTAAAATAATGGGTACAGTAGAGCCTAAGGTATCTAAGATCTATACTAAAATTCCATTAGAGAGAATAGGTGTACTCATAGGTAAGCAGGGCGAGATAAAGAGAGAGTTAATGAGAAGGACTAGAACAAGGATAACCATAGATAGTGTTAATGGAACGGTAATAATAGAGCCCGAGGGAGCTAATGTAAACCCAGTTAACCTATTAAAAGCTAAGGATTTTGTTTTAGCAATAGCCTACGGTTTTAGCCCTGAAAGAGCTTTTAGAGTTCTTGAAGAAGACCAAGTATTAATAGTTATAGACTTGAAAAATTATATTGGAGACAAACCTAATCATATAGCTAGAATAAAGGCAAGAATAATAGGTGAGCATGGTAAAGCAAGAAGAACTTTAGAGGAAATGACTGGAACTTACATCTCAGTAAAAGAATCATTTGTAGCAATAATAGGTAGTTATGAGCACGCAAACATAGCTAGAGAAGCTATCGAAATGCTAATTAGGGGTCAAAGACATTCATCAGTTTATAGATTCTTAGAGAGAGCAATGAGAGAAATTAAGAGAAGAGAGGCCTTGGGGCTTTGGAAATCATTTAAACCTCCTATAAAATAGGATTACCATTCAACATGAGATTAATCTTTAAAAACCTACTATAAATATACTATAACAGTAACACAAACGAGGCCGCCGTAGCTCAGTCCGGAAGAGCGCCGGACTGTGGATCCGGAGGTCCCGGGTTCAAATCCCGGCGGCGGTCCCACCTTCCATATTTAACTCATTTTTACATTACATTGTTGATTACCTTAATTGACTGAAAAAATTCTTAACTCATTCTGGTTATTTAATTTGTTAGTAAAAAGAAATTGTTTTTGTTAAACTTATTTACTTGTTTATCACGGCATACTTTACTTGCGCTTTCCGACAAATAGTCCTATTATTAGCCCTATTATTAATCCTACTACTATTCCTCCACCAAGATATGTTGTCTGAGCTCCTTTAGCTGCTTCTAGTTCTGTCTGCAGTTCACTTACTTGTCCTTCTAAATCTGATATTGTACTTTTTGCTTTATCCAGTTCTGAAGCTAATGAATCTCTTTCGCTTTTAACGGATTTTAGCTCACTTTCTAGCTCTGAAACCTTTCCTTCTAATTCTGAAACTTTCTCTCTTAATTTAAGCACAGAAGGTATCCTTTCACCGTATAGACCGACACCCCATAGTACTATATTCTTAACAAATGCTGGACCGTCTAACTCAACTTCATGGTATTCTGTAACCCACATTCCTCTATAATGGTCAAATGGTGCTTCAACACTTAATATAACAATGTTATCATTATCCATAAACTCAGCAGCCATTAGTGTAAACGTTCCTTCCTCTCCAACCTCGTAAGCGTGCGGTAATGGTTCTACGAACTCAGCTATAGCACCACCCTCAGATGTTACCGCTATTCTGTAAACATTTTCTACGGGCTTATCTCCAGTACCGTATAGTGGCTTCCATTCACCATTAACGTAGACAGCTACTACTCCTGGACCATGAAATAGTACTGGTCTTCCTACACCAACGCCTAAAAATGCTAATTCAGGGTCAGGTTTCACTAATGCAGCAACTCTATATGATGCACCACAATTACTTACTCTATCAACAGCTTCCGTATGGTCGTTTCTTAAAACCGAGCCTACTGCTTCAAGGATCTTGTTGGTGCTGGGTATTCTTAAGTAATCTCCTCCCTTATAATCACTATCTCCAGTAACCCATAATGTTTTACCTCCTTGGTCAAACCATTTCTTAATTGCAGCAACTTCCTCATCTGTAATTTCTAACCCTGTATCTACTTGGACGTAAATTAACATATCAGCGTCTTTAATGTCATCGTAGGTTATAGTTTCCATTATAACTTTCCATTCAACTTCAGTAATGTTAGCCATCATGTAAGTTAGCTGAATGTCTTCCTCAAGCAGTCCATGTGCAACTACAACAACCAATGGCTTTTCCGCCTTTACCATGGGCACTGCAGATATTAGAAGTAATAGAAGAGATAATATTATGAAGCTTGTTAATATTTTTCTCATAAACGCTAACCCCAAAATTAGTTCTATGTGTTATAGTTGATACTGACTGTTTTAACTTTTTCCATATGAGAACTCTCAAGAACTTCTTAATGTCCTATTACATGGGTTATTTTAACCTAAATGAATTTTTAAGTTGTAGACAAATACCCGGTATTAACAGAAATCATTATATCAGTTTAGAATCTGTTATTTCTTGGGGGTAACTATAATGAATAAGGCTATTGCAACAAAAACGATAGTACTAATAATTGTAGCCCTAATAGCTATCGGCGTAGTGGTCTTCACGTTAACTGTACCTATAATCCCTCCTGCTCCAACGCCTTCTCCATCTCCTAGTCCTACTCCGCCGCCAACCTCACCATCACCATCACCAACCCCAAGCCCAACACCCACACCAAGTCCCAGCCCCTCTCCCAGTCCTTCGCCAACACCTAAGGGTATAGTACTCAGGGTAATTACTCGCCATCCATACGATATATTAGATGTTGCTAAGGAGAGATTTCTTAAAAGCGAATTAGCAAAGAAGTATAATATAGTTGATATTAAATGGTTGCCTATTGATCCAAGTCAGTGGATAGACACTATTAGGGCATTAGCCACTAAGCCTGGAAGAGAAGTTGATGTAGCATGGGGTGGGGGTCCAACACTATTTGATATGCTGATTATGGAAGGGTTGCTAGTTCCAATAACTAGTGAAGAAGTAATGAAAGTTTTACCGGACATTCCAAAAGAAATCTCTGGTTCATCTATGATGAGAGTAGACAAGGAAGGCAATATATTATGGATTGCAGCTGCAATAGCATCTTTCGGATTCACCATAAACAAGCAAAGACTAGCAGACTATGGCTTACCAACACCCAATGCGTGGAAAGACCTAGCCAGCCCCGATTTCGCAATAACTTTACCGACACCCAGCGTAGGAGTTGCTGACGCAACTAAAAGCACAAGCAACACTAGAATGTACGAAATTATAGTTCAAGCATATGGTTGGGTTGAAGGATGGAAAATTATAACATTAATGGGTGCAAACGCTAGAATATACGATGAATCAGGCCTTGTAAGGGACGCAGCTATTAGAGGAGATGTTGCAGTAGGCATAACAATAGACTTCTACGGTTACACGGCACAGCTTCAAAACCCTGAACAATGTGAATACAGGCTACCAATGGACGGCACTATTGTTAATGGAGACCCCATAGCATTAGTATACTCAAGTAAACATCCTGAAGCTGCTCAAGCATTTATCGCATGGGTTTTAAGCCCTGAAGGACAGACAATATGGATGCACCCTAATATAAATAGAATGCCCGTTAATCCTAAGGTTTTCGAAACTCCTGAAGGACAAGAAAGACCTGATCTGAAGAGAGCATACGATGAAACTTTAAAGGCAGCAGTAATAAAGTTCAGCGATGAATTAGCTTTAAGCTATGAAGAAGCTTTAAGATGGTTCTTCTACGCAACAATAACAAGACCTCATGGAAAGCTTCAGGAAGTATGGAAGGAACTAGCTTTAGCTTACCTTACAGGTAAAATAACTGAAGAACAGCTCAACAATTTAATAGATGACTTAGCCAATCCTGAAAAATTAAAGTTTAAAGATCCTGAAACAGGTGAAGAATTAGTATTTAGCGAAGAAGTTGCTAAAAGAATAAACACTAAAATAATTAAAGATGTAAACTACAGAAATGCACTACTAAATGAATGGATGGTGTCAGCTGAAGAAAGATATGAAAACGTACTTAACGAGTTAAAAGCTTTAATAGGAGGATAAATGGGTACGGATAAATAAGGGGTTAGCTGTTGCTTAGACTGCGCAGGGACGTTTTCAGAAAGTTAAGAAGAGAGCTAGATAAGCTAACATTCATACAGCTGGTTATTGCTTTAACTATTTTAACAATTTTTCTTATAATACCAATAATTTCGGTACTAGGTAAAGCATTCATATATAAAAACACATTATCTTTAAAATATTTTGAAGAAGCATTTCTAAATCCTGGAATGGTTAAATTTCCGCCCTCAGGTGCAATGATTGAAGTTCTTGAGAGATTTAGATTTGAAATTCTACCTAACGGCACCAGGGTTCTTAGACCGTTAAAAACACTTTATATAGGCGGTAAAGGACCTAATTTTGGATATATTTTAAATTCAATATTTGTTTCCATATCTGTTATGATTCTTGCATCATTCTTAGGTTTAGTATCGGCATTCATCATGGCACGCTATGAGTTTCCGGGCAAGAATATTTTTAGAGTTTTACTCATGATACCTTTACTAGCAACACCTTTTGTTAATGCCTACGTTATAGGTAAGGTTATAGGTCCTGGAGGGCTTCTAAACTATATTCTTAAAGACCTATTACACATAACAGACTACACAATAATTATCGTAGGTTTGCCCGCTGTAATTTTAGTTCAAACGTTAAGCTTTTTCCCAATAGTGTACTTAAACATGCTTTCAAGCTTTATTAACATCGATCCTTCTTTAGAAGAGCAAGCTGAAAACATGGGTGCTCATGGCTTTAAACTCTTCAGAACAGTAACATTGCCTCTCGCTTTACCAGGCTTAGCTGCAGGAGCAACGTTAGTTTTCATTTTTAGCTTAGAGGATTTAGGGGCACCTATAGGCTTAAGCGGCGCTTTCGGAGACGGCTTACATAACCATTTAATGTCGTTTTACGTTTATGAAGAATTCAGAAAAGCTATGACCTTAGAACAGGTGCACCCTGTAACATATGCTGTCGCTGTTTTAATGCTAGGTTTAGCTTCAGTAGCTTTCTTGTCCATTAAAAAATATGTCTCACTAAAACAATATGCAATGTTAGCTAAAGGAGGTCGTTGGAGTCCAAGAGTAAGAAAACCTGGGATTAAAGGTTTAATAGCTATATACGCCTTCATAGTACCTTTAGTTATTATAGCTTCATACCCTCAGCTTGGAGTTATCACATTATCCATAACCGATTGGGCTATTAGCGGTGCTTTGCCATCGAAGTTAACTGGCGAATATTTGGCTGCATTAGTTACGAAATCAGATGTTGTTCAAGCAATTAAAAACAGTCTAACATATGCTAGCTTAGCCATAGTTGTTATTGTTCTTACGGGTACTAGTGCAGCATACATTGTTGCCAGAAGAGATATTCCAGGTAGAGATCTCATAGATTTACTTGCAACAATACCTATAGCTATACCTGGAATAATTGTTGCAATAGGTTATCTGCTATTTTTTGGCACAGTATTCTCTAATACAACAATAGATCCATTCATAAATCCTGGGCTTCTTCTCATATTCTCATACTCTGTTAGGCGATTACCATTTACAACTAGAGCAGTTTTCGCTGGGTTGCAGCAAACACATGTTAGTCTTGAAGAAGCAGCCGAAACGCTGGGTGCAAGTCGAGCACGTACATTTTTCACAATAGTTGTACCTTTGCTTGCTGCAAATGTTATAGGTGGTGCAATTCTATCTTTCGTATATTCAATGAATGAAGTCAGTACTAGCGTTATTCTTGGAAGTAGAAATCCTTCGCAAGGACCTATAACGTTTCTTATGAGCCAAGTAATATATGCTAGTGCAGCAGTAGGTACTGTAAGTATAGCAGCCGCACTAGGTGTACTCCTAATGGTACTACAGATAGTAGCTATTACAACTTCCAATTACATACTTAAACAGAGAGTAGCATTCTTAGGTGTTTAGCCATGGTTAGTGTTAAGCTTGAAAAAGTAACTAAAAGGTTCGGAGAAGTAGTAGCAGCAGACAACATAACCTTAGAGATTAAGCATGGAGAGTTTTTCACATTTCTAGGGCCTTCTGGTTGTGGTAAAACAACAACATTAAGGATTATTGCTGGTTTGGAAGTACCTGACTTTGGTAAAGTGTTTTTCAATGGTAAAGATGTGACTAATGAGCCACCATATAAGAGAAATACTGGTATGGTTTTCCAAAATTACGCACTATGGCCACACATGACAGTCTATGATAATATAGCCTATGGTTTAAAAATAAGAAAGTTGCCTAAAGAGGAAATTAGAAGAAAGGTTTATGAAATCTTAGAATTAGTGAAGCTTAAGGGTTTAGAAAAACGCTATCCCACTCAGCTTTCTGGAGGTCAGCAGCAAAGAGTAGCGCTTGCAAGAGCCTTAGTAATAGAGCCTGCTGTTCTCCTTCTGGATGAGCCTCTCTCTAACCTGGATGCTAAGCTTAGAATTGAAATGAGAGAAGAGATTAAAAGAATACAGAAAAAATTAGGGATTACAACAATTTATGTTACTCATGACCAAGAAGAAGCAATGGTCATATCAGACAGGCTTGCAGTCATGAATCAAGGTAGAATAATGCAAGTTGGTGTTCCTAAGGAGCTCTATAAACACCCTAGAAACCTATTTGTAGCCTCATTTCTTGGAAGATGCACTATTATTAGTGGAAAAGTATTAGAAGTAAGCCCTGAAGGTTATGTAACATTAGTCTTCAACAACACTAAGTTAGTAGGAGTTTTACCTGCAAGAGACATAAAAATTATTGAGGGAGAAAAAGCTATAGCAGTTATGAGGCCTGAAGATTTCACTATTGAAAAACCTAAAAAAGAAGCTAACATAATTAAAGGCGTTGTTGACTGGATATCTTATGTGGGACCCTACATAGAACTACGGATAAATGCCGATGGTAAACGCTTCCTAATAAACGTAGACTCTGACTACAGAGTAAGTATTGGAGATGAATTAGAAATTTACATACCATATGATGAAACAATAGTTTTCCCACCTAGGGAAGCAGAAGCAGCATATAAAGCAGAGATACAGTAAAGAAAAAATAATTATTGATATTTTACCTTACTTCCTTCTTAAAAGTAATAATATGGCACCAATAATCACTATAATTACTACTCCTCCAACAATTGCTGTGGTGTAGAAGGGCATTGCTGGTGCTGGCGTAGGCGTTGGTGTTGGTGTGGGTGATGGTGAGGTTGGCGACGGAGTAGGACTAGGAGATGGAGTTGGGGTAGGCGATGGTGTAGGTGTTGGAGTTACCTCTACAGGTATTAGTCCCTTTTCTTCCAAGAAGACATAGCCTTTAGAAATGCTGTTACCATAAAAGTCTTTTACCTCTATTATAAACTCTGTACCGTTTTTAACATTTACTTTCTCGATCCAGAACTTAAATATTAATGTGCCGTTATTCAGAGATTCTACGAAATCGTAAAGTTCGGGTTCGATTGGACATTCACCACAGCAAGCGCATTTCTCGCCATAGGTTACCTTTATTTCTTCAACGCCCCATTCTAAATCGGTAACATGTAATTCACCTACCCACCATTTGTCCTCACCGATCATCTTTACTGATTCTATAGTGGGCGGTTTAGTATCGTCCTCGGAAGCTATGGTAAACTTTACCACAGACTTAGCCGGTAAATCAACATCATAAATTAATACATAATAGTAGTTTCCAACATTTAAAACATCGTATTTTTCAGGCACAGGCACTATTTTATAGTTTTCAAACGGTATATCCGCTGGTACTTTAAAGCATATGTAAATATCGTAGAAATCATGGTCTAATTCGTTTTTAGCTTTAAATGAAACAGCATGTTTAGAGCCATCATTTGCTGGAGCGTAGTAGTACTCTATGTAGCCTATTTTATAGGGTTTAATAGCTTCACCTGTGTCTAAAGGTATACCATTTGGGTAGTCAGTCCAGCTTTTACCATTGTAAAACAAGGTTCTAACATCTATTGTTCCATTAGCATATATGTTTATTAACCTAAAGTTTCTTTGGTCGTATTCTCTAACATCGTAAGGTACACCTGTTGTAGTGATGAAGTAATATTCTTTGCCCTTGTACTTAACAACGTTTGTTATATCGGTATGTGTATGTGCTGTTAAAACAAGTCTAACATCATTTTCTAAAATCATTTTGAAAAGTTCTCTTGCTTCCTCCTTATGCTCCGACCAGCTTCCATAAATGTATCCTTCATCAAATAGCTTATCAAAATCATCAACAGTATCTACTTCAACAACACCTATTTTTTCATCTTTAATCTTATAGCCAAAGAGCGGGTGATGCATAATAAGTATTTTAACCTTATCAGCGTTTTCCTCTAATACTCTTTCAGCCCATTTAATTTGATCCATCTCCATCCATCCTTCCATGCCGGTATCCATCATTAAAAACAGAAAGTTACCGACAATTACCGTGTAGTTCCTATAACCCATTATACGCTCCCATATTCTGGCAACACCCGGACTGTCATATTCATGATTACCTATACCAGCATATGATGGTACTCTAAGCTTAAGCCAGTGTTTAAGGAATAAGGTCCAAGCGGATCTCATACTTGGTCTTTCAACTTCATCTCCATTAAAAATCATCATTGTTGGATTAAGTAAGTTAACTTCTCTTACAAGCTCTTTCCAATAGGGTTCGCCAGCCGGGGTTTTTGTATCGCCAACATAGAGTAGCTTTATCATATTAGGCCATTCAGGTAATATCCAAACACTGTTAGGCATTTCAATATCATATGTCTTTCCCGCTGCTGTAAACGATATTTTCATAGAGTATAGGCCTTCTTTGCATTCGCTTGGAACTTTAAAGAAAGCTTGCCAACTATTCCACTTCTCATTGAATTCCACTTTTACGAATTCTGGTTCATATTCTCCAAGTTCATTATATATTTTTAAAGAGAAATCGGCTGGGTTAGCATCAGAGCTTAGTGCTAGTCTTACCTCTAACTCGCTGCCAACTAACACGGGTTCAGGATACGCTAGTGTTGGATATTTAACTATTTCAGCATAAAATTCTAGTTGAGCAGCAGTGTTTACCGAGCTAAATGTAATAACTAACAGCGCTAAAATAATTAGATAGCTTATTATTTTCACTTTATTCATAAGAACTCCACCACAGTAATAATGATCTCAACATAGAACTTGTGTAGAGTAGCTATTAAGTTTTTAGCTATTATCAAAACTTGGAAGAAAACTTATCTTCTGAAACGTAGAACAGCAGGTACTTCGCCAAGAAATTCTGCAGCTGTAGCTATTTTCTTACCTAGCTTTTCTCCAAGCCTCCAAACTTTTTCTGTTCTTTCTTTAAACCTAGCTTCTCTAGTGAGATGATGATCATAGATTATAAGCTCTGTATTTGTCGTTTCAATTATTCTTAAAGCATTGGCCAAGGTTCTTCTAAAGTTTATCATGTTTAACATGTATCCGAGCATATATGTTGCGGGTCCATCAAGTATGAGTATTCTTGGATTCTCCTTAATTATCCATTCTGCGTAGTCTTCTATAATAGGGCCGTTAACATCCGATGAGTAAAGTATCTTGTCGCCTTTATATTCTATAACTACACCAAGAACCCATCCAAGCCTGGAAAACTCTATGCCGTGGAAAAGAGGTTTTGAAAATCTAACTTTAGTACTATTAAAGGTGAATTCTTTAAAATCTGCGAAGTTGACTTCTACTTTGCCTAGTTTAAGTTCTAATATTCTATTATATGTGTTCCACTTTCTTACTCTTTCTTCAAACCATTTTAATCCCTTATCGGTGAGTTCTTTTCTTCTCTTATTGTAGTTTCCAAAATCTTTACTTAAAGCAATAGGTATTTCGCTTAAAGGTTTATGATATTCTTTAGATAAGGGACTACCTAAGTACCTGTTTAAATCACCTACTCCGAAGAACCCATATAGGTGTTTAAAAAATTCCTCTGCTCTTTTTCTCTGAGAATCGTTAATGTATTCATTAGGGTTTTTAGCCAGTATCTTCTTTTTTGCATAAATTTCTTCATCGAAATCTGTGAAATGATCATAGTGATAATGGGTTATTATAATGACATCGGCTTTCTTAGATGCTTTAACTATTGCCTCATATCCTTCCTTATACCATTTAATCTTATATTCTTTAGGTGCCGGGAAACTTGGATGCATAATAGCTATTCCCGGATCTATGAGTATTTTAATGTCAGGTGTTTTGACAAGGATGCATGAGGATTTTGCACCTAAAGAATCAAACCATACTATTTCAAAGTCTAAGTATTTCATTTGTTTTTATCCTCAGCTTTTCTCTTAATTTGTTCGAAAGGTTAAAAATATATTTCTAACTAAGTAAGGAATGTCTTGAGGTTTAAATAGGCAATGCCGGTAGCTGTAGTATTGCTAGTATTAGATAGTAAGGTGCTAAAAAGGATAAATAGTATTTTAAATGAGGTTTCATCATACTTTAAGGGTGTCGCAGAAGTAGTTACTGCTAAAAACAAACTCACCAAAGAAGACATTAAGAAACTTGTAGAGTGCGGTGTAAGGAAAATCGTAGTCCTACCTATAGTTGAAAACTTAAGAAAACATTTTGAGAAAACATATGTTGAAAAGTTAAAGTTAGCTGATGGAAGAGTTAAAATAGTATATGCTAAACCAATGTTAAGCAGCAAAATAACTACAAACAATGTGATTCTTGAAATAGAGAAGCTTTTAAAACCTTAGTCTTGATGAGCATGTTGGAGCATAAAGTTAAACGAGATTTAAGAGAGATTTTTGACAAAATAGCACAAAGTTATGCTTATACTAGATTAAAACCGTGGAATATAGTTTTAAATGTCATTAGCAGTAAAACTTCGGTTCTAGGAGATATTGGTTGTGGACCTGGCCAAAACATTCAATATGTTCTTGAAAACGCAACCTGGGTTAGAGTCATTGGCGTTGACATTTCTAGACAGATGCTACTCATTTCTGCAAAAAGGCTGAAAAGAAGAAAGCTTTATGAAAGAACAGATCTTATAGAAGCCGATTTAGAATTTTTACCTTTTAGAAATAGCGTTTTCGACGGTTTAACATACATAGCATCTATACACCATTTACCTTCTAAAAAAGCCAGGTTAAATGCGGTACTTGAAGCTAAGAGAGTATTGAAAAAGAGGGGTAAAGTTCTAATAACCGTTTGGTCCTTGCTTCAAAAAAGATTCATTAAAGCTCTTCTTAAGAACATGCTTCTTAAAATTCTAGGTAAAAGAAAAAGCTTAGGTGACGTTTTTATCCCCTGGAAACATAAGGGAGTAGCCTACTTTAGATATTACCACCTGTTTACACCTTGGGAACTTAAATCCTTAATTAGAAGTTCGGGGTTAGTAATTTTAGGGTTTGGCGGGTTAAAAGTCAAGTCTAAACTATTACCTGAAAACTATTTTGCTTTAGGGTGTAAGTGTAGGTAATGAGCTATCGAACAAGGGCTCAAGAATTTTTAGCTAAAAGGAAAAGACCTGTTAGAACACTTTCAGGGGTAACAGTAGTTGCTATAATGAGCCATCCATATCCATGTCCTCATGGTAAGTGTTTATATTGTCCTGGAGGGCCCGAGTGTAATACTCCGCAAAGCTATATTGGTGAAGAACCAGCGCTTATGAGAGCAATATATAATCGATTTGACCCCTACTATCAGGTTAGAAATAGGCTTCAACAATATGTGGAAATAGGCCATAAACCAAGTAAGGTCGAATTAATAGTTATGGGCGGAACTTTTCCAGCAATGCCCCTTGATTATCAGGAATGGTTTGTAACTATGGCTCTTGAAGCAATGAATAGGTTTCCTAAGAAAAAACCAAGAAAATACATTAGCCTAGAAGAAGCTCAAGTAAGGAATGAACATGCAAAAATAAGATGCATAGGTATAACATTTGAAACAAGACCTGATTGGGCTAAGGAAAAACACGTAGACTTTATGCTTAAACTGGGAGGTACAAGAGTAGAGCTAGGAGTTCAGACAATATATGATGATGTTTTAAAAAACGTAAATAGAGGCCATGGGGTAAGGGAAACTATTGAGGCAACAAGAATACTTAAGGATGCAGGCTTTAAAGTAGCATACCATATTATGCCGGGGCTTCCAGGAAGCGATTTAGATAGAGACTTAGAAATGGTAAAAACAATTTTCGAAGATCCAAGGTTTAAACCTGACATGCTTAAAATATATCCTACACTAGTTATTGAAGGTACAGGACTTTACAATTTGTGGAGGCAGGGAAAATATAATGCATTAACAGATGAAGAAGCTGTTGAGCTAATATCTGAAATGTATCGTTATATACCTAAATGGGTTCGTATAATGAGAATACAGAGAGATGTTCCATCACAACTAATTATAGCTGGGCCTAAGAAAGGAAACTTAAGACAACTTGTTGAAAGAAGGGTTGTTGAGAAGAAAATACCGTGTAGGGAGATTAGATTTAGAGAAGTAGGTCTTAAAATGTGGAAAGAAGGAATAGAGCCTGATATTAAAAATATTAAGCTGCTTAAAGAAGAGTATGAAGCAAGTGAAGGATTCGAAATTTTCCTTTCAATAGAAGATACTGTTAAAGACATTCTTATAGCGTTTTTAAGATTAAGAATACCATCGGAAAAAGCTCATAGACCTGAAGTTGACAGTAAAACAGCTATTGTAAGAGAACTCCACGTTTACGGGCCCCAAGTTCCTATAGGTGAAGAACCACTGTTTGAATGGCAGCATAAAAATTGGGGACGTATACTACTACGTGAAGCTGAGAGAGTAGCTGTAGAAAAATATGATGCTAAGAAGATAATTATTATCTCAGGTATTGGTGTTAGAGAGTATTATAGAAGATTAGGCTATTTTAGGCCTTCATTAAGCCCTTACATGATAAAGTACTTTGTTTAGATGGAAAAGTAATACTTAGTGTAAACTCTTTTATTTAAAGTAATTGAAGGATTATGTTTTCGAGAGTGTATTGTGAGTGGTGGTTATCGTCATTGGATTTCGCTGCAGCATTAGTTAATGTAGGTGTAGTGGCTGCTTTAACAATAGCAGTTATTGTTCTTTATAAGTCTAATAAGTTTGCTACAAAGTTTATAAAGGATAGAGTAGGTAAGAAGAAACCGAGCTTAGCATCTATTCTGATACTTCTTCTTAAAATCACCACTTCTATAGCAATAATATTAATGGTTTACAGTATTTTTAAAACATTTTATCCTGACATTGCACTTACATTAACTAACGTAACAGTAGCCGCAGGTATTTTAGGTATCATCTTCGGTTTAGCAGCGCAAAGTAGTTTAGGAAACGCTATTGCAGGCATGATCCTTGTCTTCAGTCAGGCAGTTAAGGTAGGAGACATGGTGGAGTATAATGGGGAAGTAGCTGCTGTAGAGGATATTAAGTTAACACATACAATTTTGAAACTTAGAGATGGGAGAAAAATAGCAATACCAAACGCCAACATGCTGAACTCTAACATAGTAAACTATAGTATGGTTGATGAGCTCGTAGCAGCATCTGTAACTGTAGGTATAAGCTATGAAAGTAATTTAGATAGTGCAATAAAGGCTATGATAGAGGCTGCACGAGAACACCCTAAAGTTCTAGGAAAACCACCACCTCAAGTAATAATTACAGGTTTTGGAGATTTCAGTATAAACTTAAAGCTTTTAGCATGGATTGATGATCCGTGGATTAAACCCATCATAGAAAGCGATTTAACATGGACGATATATGAGAAATTCAAGAAATACAATGTAGAAATACCTTACCCAAGGAGGGTAATTATTGTTAAAAGCCCTGAAGGGCAAAGAAAAGTAGTTGAAACCATTGGAAAAGAACTATCATCAACTGTAAGAGGTGAAGCAGTAAAAGAGGTCAGCTAAAATGGTATTATGGATTTTTGGTAGAAAGAAAAGAAGATTTGAAGACCTAAAAACTAAAAGAATGACATTAGCTCTTAGAAAATTAAGGATAGCATCAGCTGCAATAGCATCTCTGATAAATAATATAGATAAACACATACACTTTCTTAAAGCTAGGATAGTTAGGTTAAAACAAAGATCAAAAGACCTTGAAAAAGTAGGTATGTATGGTGAAGTAAGAATGATAAAGAATGAAATAGCAGAGATGCAGAAAACGATTAAGAAATTAACTGTAACGAGAAATATACTGGAAAAAGTAAAGCTAAGACTGAATACGTTAAGAGATATGAGTGAAGCTCTAATAATACTTGCTCCAGCATTAAATGTTTTAAGAAGGCTAATTAAAGACCTTACGAGAGTTAAGCCGGAAATAGCTTATCAAATAAATAGCATAAGAGAGCTAATTTATTCTTCACTCCTAGACTTAGGTGAGTTCACCAGAGTTACCATTGAATACTACGTTGCAACAAGCCGCGAAGCAGAAGAAATACTTGAAGAAGCCATGAAAATAGCCGAGCAGAAGCTAAAAGAAACATAATGACAATACTTCCCTCAGCCTAGAAAAGACCGGAGAGATAGTCAATAGGATATTTCATGGCTAACGCATTTAATCGTTCTTCACTGAACCAGTTAAACAATGTCTTATTATCATAACGTGGCTCAAATAAGAATCTCTTCCTGTTCTCTTTATAAACTGCCCTAGTATTATAGGGTTGCTCTTTAAACACTTTATCGAAAAACTCTATTATTCTCTTAACTTCCAGAAAACTTGTTGTTGAAATCTTAACAAAGTAGTCTACTTGTTTCCGATGTCTTCTTTTAATAATATACTTAGTACCATCACCATCCCATAGACCTGCTAACCATGCTTCAAACCGCATTTGTGTTTATACCATTTATGAGAATGTATCTGAACTCCCTTTATAAAGTTACGAACATAGTGTATGTAACCAAGGTAAACTATTCAATAAAGAAGCATCCTATAAAAATTAGCTTAAAAACATTACAGAAAAAGAGCATTAACTGTGCATAGCTTACTCGCTAAAGAAGAGAATATCATTAAAGAGTATGATTACATTGTAGCGGAATATCCTACTGTTAGAGATGATATGGGAAGGGATTAACCAATCAGTTTAGAATAATTTCTGTTTTGAAGGGATAAAAGCGAGAAATTAAAATATCTCATATTTTGAATTTATGAATGTGCCGCCGTAGCTTAGCGGGTAGAACCCCTAAAACTCCCTTACGGGGGTTTAGGGGTACATGGCGCCGCCCTGGTAAGGGCTGAGCTCCGGTTAGGCGGAGGTCCCGGGTTCGAGTCCCGGCGGCGGCTCCATAAACTATCTCATTTTATTGTTATGTTTAATCTAAACACCCGATTCAACAATGTACTTTACCATATCCTCTGCTTCTTTTTTAAGTATAGCAATATCGCTGGCTAAAGATGTACCGTAGGTTTTAACATCGTAATCGCATGTTACTAATACTTCGCCTTCTGGTTTTAAAACTAGGGTGACTCTTAAAGTTGTTTTACATTTCTCAATTCTAGCACCAGTAAAAGAAGCCATTCCGCTTCCGCGTTCAAAGATTATTGTTTTCGGTATGAAAATGTTTTCAATATCATAAGGTATTACTCTTCTAATTCTATAGGGAAATTCAAGTTTAAACGTAAAGTATTCAACAAGGTAATCAAAAACTTTCTCTGCATCTCCTTTGATGCTAAAAGTTTTTGTAATTCTCAAAACAACCGCCTCCTACAAACTACAATATTC
>Ga0164311_10000259_pt1 | contig 21876 bp, 31 predicted proteins | sample GuaBasSedimGuay2_FD_121796 | JGI IMG/M metagenome (GOLD analysis project Ga0164311, IMG submission 121796) | Subseafloor sediment microbial communities from Guaymas Basin, Gulf of California, Mexico - Guay2, Core 4569-9, 9-12 cm | ecosystem: Environmental > Aquatic > Marine > Hydrothermal vents... | reverse complement strand
TATTTGGAGCGTACGTGAGCGGAATGATAATTGGCATTGCTGAGTGTGTCAGCGCCCTATTTATTCCACCAACCTTGAAGGACGTGGTTGCTTTCGGCCTTTTCATAATCATGATCCTTGTGAGGCCTACTGGGCTATTCGGCGCCAAGTTAGGGTTGTGAGATTATGCTCAGCGTGATGAAGATGATTCGAGAGCAGTTGACTGGTGTTCGAGGCTTCATCTTACTTGTCGTCTCTGCAGTTCTCCTGGTTCTCCCAGTAGTTTTCTGGTACGCTGACCTTCCCTTTCCAGCTAACACTCTCTTCCTATGCTTGATGTACGCCATTTTGGCTATGGGTTGGAATATTCTTGCTGGATATGGTGGTCAATTGAGCTTTGGACATGCGATTTTCTTTGGTATTGGGGCTTACGTTACCATGATTCTAATGCTATATTTTGGAATTACCCCCTGGATAGGGATCTTCGTTGGGGGTTTCATTGCTGCTGTTACTGGTTTAGGTTTAGGTGTGCCGCTTTTCAGGCTTAGAAGTCACTGGTTCACGCTGGCTACTATTGCCGCGCTGGAGATTTTTAGGCTCGTATTCATATCTTGGAAGTGGGTTGGTGGTGCAGCTGGACTTCAACCTCCAATAGTTCCTCCTGAGCTCTCTCTTTACTACTTGCAGTATGCGGGGCCATTCATTTACATATACATAGCGCTGGGAATCTTGGCTTTAGAAGTCATTGTTCTGCACATGATCGTTAATAGTAAGATTGGCTTTTACCTCCAAGCGATAAGGGAGGATGAGTACGCTGCGATGAGCGTTGGCATAAGCCCATTCAAGTACAAAATGATAGCGATGTTCATAAGCGCGTTCTTCTGCGGAATTGGAGGTGGCCTATACACTATTAGGTTCAGGTTCATCGACCCATTCGCTGTTTTCGACTTAATTACAATTTCAGTTTACATGGTCGTTGCAGGGATACTTGGTGGAATGCACACATTTGTAGGTCCAATTGTAGGTTCATTCATTTTCATCCCGATAACAGAGTACGTGAGAGCTCAAATTGTAGCTAGGTTTCCAAGATATTATGGTCTTCACGTCTTCATTTTAGGCATAATTCTCGCGATAATAACCATTGCTATGCCCGAAGGAGTTATGGGCTGGCTTGAGGAGAAAGGTATTGTGAGTAGGAAGATTGGTATAGCCTCTTTTGAATCTCTCCATAAAGGAGATGAAAGTCATGAGTCAGCCTCTCCTTAAAGTTGAGAATGTAACTAAGAGGTTTGGCGGGTTAGTTGCACTCGACACTGTTTCATTCCATGTTAATGAGGGGGAAATTGTAGGGCTTATCGGGCCTAATGGCGCTGGCAAGACCACGATGTTCAACGTGATAACTGGATATTATAAGCCTGAGTCTGGCAGAGTCTACTTTAAGGGTGAAGATATTACTGGGAAGCCTCCATACGTCATAGCTAAAAAGGGGATTGGGAGGACATTTCAAATAGTTAAGCCTCTTCCAGGATTGACTGTGCTAGAGAATGTCGTCGTAGGCGCTTTCATGAAGCGTGATGATGTGGAGGAGGCTACGAGGAGAGCTCTTGAGATCCTTGAGTTTACCGGCCTCTACGACAAGAGGTTTGTGAAGGCTGGCTCCTTAAACGTCGCGCAGAAGAAGAGGCTTGAACTCGCTAGAGCGCTAGCTCTTGAGCCTGACCTCCTCTTACTAGATGAAGCTGCTGCTGGCCTTAATCCAGCTGAGATTGATTCGATTTTAGAGCTTCTTAGAGAAGTAAATAAGGCTGGAAAGACTTTGTTGATTGTCGAGCACGTAATGAGGTTCGTTATGAACATTTCAGAGAGAATTGTGGTTTTACACCATGGCAAGAAGATAGCTGAGGGCACGCCGAAGCAAGTTGCTAATGATCCTCAAGTAATTGAAGCTTATCTCGGTGCGAGGTTGGAACTATGAGTGAGGTTTTGAAAGTTGAAAACCTAGAAGTTTGTTATGGTGATGTTCAAGTTTTATGGGGTATTTCCTTCGACGTTAAGGAAAGTGAAATTGTAGCACTCTTGGGGGCGAATGGAGCTGGCAAGACAACTACACTGAAGACTATATCCGGCCTGTTAAAGCCTAAGAGTGGCCGCATATTCTTCATGGGGAAGGATGTCACTGAGCTAGAGCCGCATAAAAGGGTTGAAATGGGATTAGCTCATATTCCAGAGGGAAGGCAGCTCTTCCCGAGATTAACGGTTTATGAGAACTTGAAAGCAGCTGCGTACACTCATAGGGCTAGGGAAAAATTTGATGAAACTTTGGAGCTTATCTACAACTTGTTCCCAATATTGAGGGAGAGGCGAAATCAGCTTGCTGGCACTTTAAGTGGAGGTGAGCAGCAAATGCTAGCTATAGCGAGGGGCCTAGTTCTTAGGCCAACTCTACTAATGCTTGACGAGCCAAGCTTAGGATTAGCGCCTAAATTAGTGATAGAAGTCCTCGACTTCGTCTCCAAGCTTAAGGGTGAAGGTTACACTGTCCTTCTAGTCGAGCAGAATGTTCACCAAGCATTAAAGCTGTGCGATAGAGCTTACATAATTGAGACTGGGAGAATAGTGAAGCATGGAACTGGACATGAGCTTCTAGAGGATGAAGAGGTTAAGAAAGCGTACTTGGGAATTTGAGCTGTCTGAAGAATTGCCGGCAATATTGGTGCCTTCTACTTCAGCTCATTCGCACGTTCTCAATTTTCTGCTTTTTGCTAGATTTTGCGCGATTATTTTATTACAAATATATGGGAAATAATTCACGGTCGTGCCAGCATTGAGCGATATAGGACGTATTGATAGTCTTAGGGTAGTTATTTTGGTTGATAATAGGCGCGTTAGCTCTGAAGTTCTTTCAACTTGGGGGTTATCCATTTATATTGACACTGGGGTTGCTAAGATTTTATTTGATACTGACTCGAGCTGGAACATCTTGAAGTATAATGCTGAGGTGTTAGGTGTTCCTCTAGAGGATCTCGACTTCATATTTATTAGCCATTGGCATGGTGATCACTCTGGCGGTTTAAGTGGTTTGATTTCTCACGTTAAGCGCTTTGGGCGGAATGTTGAAGTTGTGGTTCCATCAAAGCCTTTATTCGGTGGAGAATTCTTTATTGTGGCTCGGAGGCCTGTCAAGCTATGTGATGGAGTTGTCACTACAGGTGTTCTCGGCTGGTTTGTGAGAGAGCATTCATTGATAGTTAATGTTGATGGGTGTGGACCTGTTGTGTTTGTAGGGTGTGCACATCCTGGAATTCCTTCGATTCTGAGAAGGGCTGCTGACGTCACTGGCTCTACTACTATTTATGGCGTCGTTGGAGGTTACCACATTGATGCTGAGGAGGCTAACCGGGTTGCAGATGTACTTGAGCGTTTTAATGTGAGGATCGTCGCTCCTTGCCACTGTATCAGTAATTCAGCTATTAATGTGCTGTCTGAGCTTCTTGGCGAAAGATCTGTGAGAACTTTTACAGGTAAGTGCATTTTAATTGGCAACGATTTCCACGAGCCGTCTTCAACTTCTAACATCGATGCGGGAGGGTGCTATATACGCTTTTGACCAGTTAATTGAAACCAAGAGGCCTTATTTTAAGACACCGGTTAGAGGGTTATATTTGGCAAGTGCCTCAACTTTTCCGGGTGGCGGAATTGAGGTAGTAGTCATTTCAGGAATGATTTGTGCTAATGATATTTGTGGTTGGAAGATTAAAATGTCGTGAGCGACTTCATCAGCTTTAAAATTGATTCCTGTAGTTGTAATTTAGCTTTGCTTGAACTTTGTGTGATCGAGTTTGCCTTATGTAATTCATGTGGCATAGTGTGTCGTGTAATGATGAGTTGTTGGGATTGCTAGCAGAATTGTTTTAAATTTTTACTTCTAATTATTTGCTGGTGGACTTATGGCTATAATTGAGGTTAAGCCAACTCGAATGGAGCTATTGGCGCTTAAGCGCAGGTTGAAGTTAGCTAAGAGAGGGTTAGAGCTTCTTCAGGAGAAGCAGGATGCTCTGATAATGGAGTTCTTCGCTGCTGTTCAGGACTATAAGGCTGTTAGGGAGGAGGTTGTAGCCGCTCTCAAGGATGCCTTTACAGCTTTGAGTGGAGCTGAAATGGAGCTTGGGGCGCTTAAGCTTGAGAGGATTGCGACTGGTGTTCCTGAAGCTGTTGAAGTTGAGATGAAGACTAGGAATGTAATGGGAGTTTTAATTCCAGTCTTCGCCGCTGACATTAAGCCTGCTAAGCATACTTACAGCTTGATTGACACTAGTGTTTACTTGGATGTTGCTGTTGAGAAGTTTTGCTCTGCATTGAGTAAAATAGTCAAGTTGGCTGAGGCTAGTGCGACTTTGATTAGGCTCGCTGAGGAGGTTAGGAAGGTTAGGCGTAGAGTTAATGCTCTTGAGTCTCTGGTGATTCCGAAGATTGAGGAGGCCATAAGGTACATCGAGTTCTACCTTGCTGAGAGGGAGAGGGAGGACATATTTAGAGTTAAGAGGATTAAGAAGAAGCTTGAGATGAGGAGTCAAACCAGGTACTAGGTGGGCTACTTCTTCATTGACGTTAACGTTAGAATTGCCTTTGCAAGATCTCCTTCGGCTTCGATTAGGGCTTTTCTCGCTGCTTCTAGGCTTACTCCTGCTTGTGCAGCTACTAGCTGCACGTCTTCTTCTGGTATTTCGGTGACTTCTTCTTTAGCTTCTTCTCTTGGCTCGGTTGTGGGCTCACCTATTACTTGGAATATTGTTTGTCCTCCAATTCTCATCACTGAGACTGTTGGGCTCGCCAGCTTGATTACTTCTCTACTCCTAATTATGACAACTTCTTCTACGTCTGTTAATTCCTCAAGTTGCATGCCTAGCTTTTTCATCATTCTCCTCATTTCTCTAGGTGACATCCTCCTCAAGTTATTCACCGCCAACTCCTTTTCTAACTTTAACTGCTACTCCACTTTTAAATGAGAGCATTTCTTCACTGTTTAATGTTGCTCTTCCAACTGCTAATAAGTTGTCGTTTTCGTCGACGACTATCACTTCGCTTCCCGGCCTGATGTTTGGGTCTGCTTCAACTACATGTTTTGCGAAGACATTTCGGCCCTTTTTGATGAATCCTGCTACTTCGTTTTTAACTACGACTCTTAGCGTCGGCTTACTTGTTTTCTCGACGATTCTCCTTGCTCCATCTATTGATAGGGCGAGGTAGCCGTCGCTTGCTCTCATTGTCGCTAGCAGCTTTCCTTGGTGATATATCCTCCTTATTTTGCCTGTTTTCCTTGATTTCTCTATTTTTACGTCGCTTGGGAAAAGGATGTCTCCAATGCCAATTCCAAATTGGTAGTCTGCTATTCTTCTTATTTTGTAGAGGTCTGTCGAGGTCATTTTCCCACTACATGTATGGTATGGGGGTCGTCTCTTTTTTACTCTTCATAACCTTCTCTATTGCCTTCATGAAGTCTCTAACTAGTACTTGTTTTCTTCCCTCTCTTATGGCGTTCATTCCTGCTTCAGTGCATATTGCTTTTAATTCTGCTCCACTTGCTCCTTCTGTTATTTTGGCTATTGTCTCTAGTGAGACTTCTTCTGCTAGCTTCATTCTCCTCGTATGTATCTTTAGGATTTCAAGTCGCCCTCTTTCATCTGGAAGTGGGACTTCGATTATTCTGTCGAATCTTCCAGGTCTTAGGAGTGCTGGGTCGAGTATGTCTATCCTGTTTGTGGCTGCTATTACTTTCACGTTTCCCCTAGGGTTGAAGCCGTCGAGTTCACTTAGTAGCTGAGCCATTGTTCTTTGGACTTCTCTTTCTCCGCTCGTCGATATGTCTAGCCTTCTTCCGCCGATGGCGTCTATCTCGTCGATGAAAACTATGCTTGGAGCTTTTCTCCTTGCAAGTGAGAATAGCTCTTTAACCATTCTAGCTCCTTCACCAATGTACTTTCTGACGAGCTCTGAGCCTACTACTCTTATAAATGTGGCTTTTGTTTCGTGGGCTACTGCCTTTGCGAGCAGTGTTTTTCCGCATCCCGGTGGGCCGTATAGGAGGACTCCTTTTGGAGGGTCTATGCCTACTTCCTCGAATAGCTCTGGCTCTAGTAGTGGGAGTTCTACGGCTTCTCTTATTTCCCTTATCTGCTCTTCTAGGCCTCCTATGTCCTCGTAGGTTACTTCCGGCCTTTCAATTATCTCCATTCCCCTGACGTATGGGTCTTCGACTTGAGGCAGTATCTCAACTATGGCAAATGTCCTCTGGTTTAGTGCAACTCTAGTGTTTGGGCGTAGCTTCCGCTTATCTATGAAGCTCGACACTTGAACTACTAGGCTTTGCCCAGTTGAGCTCTTTACTATGGCTCTCCCATCATTTAGGACTTCGATCACGTACGCTTCGATCAGCGGTGGTGAGCTCAGCCTCCTCAGCTCCTCTCTTAGAAACTCTATTTCTTGAAGTAGCCTATCCCTCTCTTCACTTAGGACTTGGAATTCCAACTCTAAACTTCTGAGCTTCCTCTCCAAGTACTTCGTGTAGCTTTCGACTCTTTTGTAGTAGGTGGCTTCTTCGCTTTCTCTTGGAGATGGCAAGGCATCGACCTCTCTTCTTCGCTGAGAGCGTTGCTTGCTCTGTAGAATATTTGGTACTCGGTCTAAAATTAAAATTTCTACCATGAGCGCAAACCGTATAAGTTTACTTGAGCATAATTGCAGTGGTGTAAATTTTGAGCTGCGAGTTATGTGGGAAGCCTCTCAGAGGTAAGGGAAAGAGGGTTTTGATTGCAGGAGCAGTGTTGACTGTCTGTAGTGAGTGCGCGAAATTCGGCTCTCCTGTCAGGGAGCCCCCTAGAATTTCAAGGTTTACTGCTAAGCCGAGGCGGCTTAAGCCTATTAAGCCTGTTGCAGCTAGTAGGGGGATGATGGAGGATCTGGAAGTAGTCGAGGATTATGCTGAGAAGATTAGGGCTGCGAGGGAAGCTTTGGGGTGGACTAAGGAGATACTTGCTGAGAGAGTTAAGGAGAAGGTTTCGGTTATAAGGAGGATAGAGTCTGGAGCCATGGTTCCACCCATTCCTCTGGCTAGGAAGCTGGAGTCGGTTCTTAAAGTTAAGCTACTGGTGCCTGCTGTGCAGTCAGAATTCTACCATCCTACGACGAGTGCCAGGAAGTTTGATTTAACGCTTGGCGACATTGCTGAGATTAAGTTTAAGAAGAAGCGGTAATTCTCCAATAATCCTCAATTTCAGCTCTTATTTGTTCGGCTATTGCGCGGAGTAGGTTGTCCAAGTTTGTTCCTTTCTTGGCGCTTATAGGTATTATGCACTGATATGGGAATGAGTTTCTCACGATTTCTTCGGCAGTTTTAATTTTGTCGCTTGAAGCTAGGTCTATCTTATTTAGGCATATTATTACTGGTGTTGCTGGGGCAACTCTCGTCAAGATCTCCTCTGAGGCTAGGACTTTCCTCCTAAGTTCGCTTTCACTTTCACTTGAATCTATTACAAGTAGTATTAGGTCTGCGAGTGCAAGTTCGTGTAGTGTTGCGTAGAATGCGTCTAGGATTAGTGGGTGCATGTCTTCTACGAATCCTATGGAGTCTACTAGGATGAAGCTCCCTAGCCCCTTAATTTCTACTCTCCGGCCGCAGGTTGAGAGAGTTGTGAATGGCCCTAGCCCTGTTGGCTTTGCCTCTCTTGCTAGCTTGTTGAAAAGCTCGGTTTTTCCTGCTTGAGTGTAGCCCGTGAGTATTACTACTGGGAATCCAAGTTCATGCCTCTTGACTACTCTCATTTTGCTTTGAATCCTCATCTTCTCCAGCTTCTTCTCAAGTAGTGCTATCCTCCTTCTAACGTGGGTCTCGTAGACTTTGTGCAGGTATTCTCCGAGTGCTCCCCATCCTACCTGCTCGCCGTATAGGTTTCGGAATCTAATGTACTCCCTAGTCCATGGCAGCATGTAGTATAGGCGGGCTAGCTCTATTTGGAGCTTAGCTTCAGCTGTCCTAGCTCGCTCCTCGAATATCTCTAGTATTAGCAGGTTTCTGTCGATCACGCTTACGTGCCAGCCGACTTCCCTTCTAATCCTAAATGCTTGACTTGCTTTAAGTGCATTAGCGAATATTACTGTGCTCGCCCCAGTCTTCTCAACTAGCTCCTTCAGCTCCTTGACCTTTCCCTTTCCAATGTAAAATGCAGGGTCAGGCTTAGCTCTTCTCTGCGTTAGAAGTCCAACAACCTCGTATCCCCTACTTTTAGCTAGCTCTTTGAGCTCCTCAAGCTTCGACTTATTACCTCTAATAATGCACTCTACTAGTATTGCTTTCATACTCGCTAAATTCAATTAGTCGATCTAATTAAAATGTTGTGTGATGTGATATGAAGGAGTGGGGGTATAAGATATTAGTGCTTAGGATAGGGCATAGGCCTGAGCGGGATAAGAGGGTGACCACACACGTCGGCCTAGTTGCCAGAGCCTTTGGAGCTGACGGCGTGCTGATAGATGCTGATGACGAGAGTGTAATGAAGTCTCTTCTTAAGGTGGTTGAGAGTTGGGGAGGCCCATTTACCGTGAAGGTTGGAGTTAACCCTATTTCTTTCATAAAGATGTGGAAGGAGGGTGGAGGTGAAGTCATCCACTTAACCATGTATGGCTTGAATTTGCCAGACGTAATTGATGAAATTCGAAGTTCTCCTAAAGATAAGTTGATAGTTGTTGGAGCTGAAAAGGTTCCTTGGAAGTACTACTTGCTAGCTGACTGGAATGTAGCTATAGGTAATCAGCCTCACTCTGAAGTTGCTGCTTTAGCTGTATTCCTCAAGGAGCTGACTAGAGATTGGGTTTTCAGAGCTCAATTTAAAGATGCTAAGCTCAAGGTTTGCCCAAGCCCTAAAGGTAAGAAGGTTATCAGACTTATTTAAAGTCAAAGAACTTAAATTATTGTTGAAACAATTTAAAGTTAGCAGTAGGTGGAGTGGATTAACGCGAATGTACGATTATTATGAAATGCTCGGCTTCGAGATAGACGAGAGCTTCATAGCGGTCATCGAGGAGATTGGAGGCGAAGATGCAGTAGCCGTAGCCTTAGCTCTAGCAGATACATATGAGATGACTGACGAGCAGATTGCAGAGAAAACCGGCATTAAGCTGAATAGTGTGAGGAAAATACTGTACACGTTGTTTGACAATCAACTCGTATCTTATCGGAGAATTCGCGACAAGTCTACTGGCTGGTACGTATACTTCTGGCACTTAAATAGGGATAACATAGAGTCTCTAGTAAACTTGAAGAAGCAGCTAGTTCTAGAGAAGCTGAGTCAAAGACTAGAATATGAGCGTAATCACATGTTCTTCTACTGTCCTAGAGATGGAATTCGAATGACTTTTGAAGACGCTGTTGAAACTGAATTTAAATGTCCAATTTGTGAGTCGCCATTACAGCCTCATGACAATAAGCAGATAATTGCATTTTTAGAAAAGAAAGTTAAAGCTTTAAGAGAAGAGCTAGCGAAAGCGAGAGCTCAACAGTAAAATAAAGCATAAAGCTTATGCTGAGGGTAATCCGCATAATATTGTGGGCGGGTCGTCTAGCTGGACTAGGATGCCGCCCTTACGCGGCGGAGGTCGTGGGTTCGAATCCCACCCCGCCCACCAAGTTATTCTGAGATTGGCACTACAAATTTAATGTAGGTTCTGAAATTTTCTTATGGGGCACTGCTCAGGCGGGCTTACTGACTTTGATGATGACGCCTGCATCGAGCAGTGCCCCCTTTCCTTCGATTAATTAAACAAAACTTAAATAGAGCTTCACGTTTTCCTAGTAGCGCTGTATAGGTGAGTGGGCCTTGGCGTTTAGACACATAGTGCGTATAGCTGGTCAGGATGTTGACGGCTCGAAAAAGGTAGTTTACGCTATCTCTCAGATTAAGGGTATTGGCATCAATTTGGCCCACGCTATTGTTCGAGTTGTTGGCGTTGACCCTGATGTTCGCGTTGGCTTCTTGTCTGAAGCTGACATAAAGAGGATTGAAAGTGCAATTAGAAATATTAGGTCGCAGGGTATTCCTCGCTGGATGTTTAATAGGAGGAAGGACTTGGAGACTGGTGAGGACATTCACTTGATAGGCTCTGACTTGGCTTTGAGGGTTAAGGCTGACATCGACTTGATGAAGAAGATTAAGTGCTGGAAGGGTGTGAGGCACGCATTAGGGTTGAAGGTTAGAGGGCAGAAGACTAGGACTACTGGTAGAAGTGGGCAGACTGTAGGTGTTTCACGTAAGCCAAGGAGGTAGGATTATGGGTGATCCTAAGCGGAGTAGGAAGAAGTGGAAGGGCCCGAGGCATCCTTGGAGGAAGGAAGTTTTAGAGGAAGAGCTCAAGCTTATGGGTGAGTATGGTCTTAGGAATAAGCGTGAGTTGTGGATTGCTAAGACCATGATTGCTAAAATTAGGCAGCAGGCTAGGTTGATGTTAGCTTTGCCTCCCGAAGAGCTGGCTGTGAGGCAGAGGCAGCTTATAAGCAGGTTGAGTAAGATGGGCTTACTTCATGAAGAAGCTACTTTGGACGATGTGCTTGGACTGAGGGTTGAAGACCTCCTTGAGCGCAGGCTTCAAACAATAGTTTACCGTAAAGGTTTAGCTAGAACTATTCATGAAGCTAGGCAGCTCATTGTCCACGGCCACATCGCTATTGCTGGTAGGAGAGTTACGTCTCCAGGTTACATTGTTAAGCGGGATGAGGAGGCGCTCATAGACTACTCGCCCAGGAGTCCATTTAAGGAGCGTCCACTGGCTGCGGCTGTTGAAGGCTGAGTGGAGGTGTAGTGAGCTGTGTTTAGGGGTAAGGATTTGAAGTGGGGTGTTGCTCACATCTACAGTTCATATAATAATACGATTGTGCACATTACAGACTTGTCTGGAGCTGAAACTATTGCTATTGCTTCAGGCGGAATGGTTGTTAAGGCTGATAGGGAGAAGCCTTCCCCATATGCTGCTATGCAGGCAGCTTTTAGAGCTGCGCAGGTAGCTAAGGATAAGGGTATAAGTGCTCTTCACATTAAAGTTAGAGCTCCAGGCGGGCATGGACCTAAGACTCCTGGTCCTGGTGCTCAAGCAGCTATAAGAGCTTTAGCGAGGTCTGGCTTCATAATTGGCAGAATTGAGGACGTAACGCCGATTCCGCATGACACTACTAGGAGACCTGGCGGCCGTAGAGGTAGACGAGTGTAGTTGGAGGTACATTTTTATTGCACGAATTCACTTGGGGAGAATTCAAGGTTAAAGTATTCAGTATTGAGAAGAGGAGTGTAGAGGACCTAGGGTTCTGCGCCTACTTGTCTAAGAAGAATCCTCTTTGGCTCGACGGCCTCGTCATATGTGCTTGCTGTGACATATTGGATGCGAGGACCATCTCCCGCGTCTTCTTGAAGGATAAAGTCATATTGATGGAGCAGGTCTGCTATGCATTTAAGCCTAAGTACGAGCGAGTTATAAAGATCAGGGATGGCGAGGTTGTTCTCAACGCTCCACTCATCAAGGCTTATGGTGTTTTCAAGGCTCTTGGAGAGCAACTGATGGAGATGATCGGCAAGAAGAAGCCTGAAAGCACATAACTTGCCAACTTGGCTTCTTGCTCCCGGCTGCGCTTCATTATTTATGCATTCCTTTACCTCAATAATTTCCTTGCTCGTAATCGCACAAAATTTAAATGCCTCTATCATTATCCCTCTTTCTAGCTTAAGTTGAGGGGTTTGTTGATGCACGTGGAAGTAGTAAGTGCTTCAGATGCTTCGGTGCGCTTCGTATTGAGTGGAGTGAATGTAGCGTTCGCTAACGCTTTGAGGAGGATTATGATAGCTGAGGTTCCGTGCATGGCTATTGAAGAGGTAGTTATACTGAATAATACTTCTCCAATTTTCGACGAGATTTTAGCTAATCGCCTATCACTAATTCCACTCAAAACCGACTTGGAAAGGTTTAACCTCCCTGAGGAGTGCGACTGTGGAGGTGTTGGCTGCCCAAAGTGCCAAGTTACGTTTGTACTTGATGTTGAAGCTAAAGAGGGTCCTAAAGTTGTTTACTCTGGAGACCTGGTTTCAAGCGACCCTGAAGTTGTTCCCGTCAGCGATAAGATTCCAATCGCTAAGTTAGCGTCTAATCAGAGGATTCTCCTTGAAGCTTATGCGAGGCTTGGTATTGGTAAGAGGGGAGCTAAGTGGCAGCCTGTTTCTGCGTGTGCTTATAAGTACATGCCTAGGATTGAGGTGAACCGTGACAAGTGCATCAAGTGTGGTGATTGCATTGATGCTTGCCCTAAGGGTGTTTTAGGCATCGATGAGGACGGCTATCCATATTTGAAGGACTTTTTGAATTGTAGCTTGTGTAAGGCGTGCGTGGAGGCTTGTGAGGTTGAAGCTATTAAGTTGAATCCAGACGACACTTCCTTCATATTTTACGTTGAATCTACGGGTGCTCTTCCCGCGCCTAAAATTGTTGAGGTTGCAGCTGAAGTTTTAGCTAAGAAGTGCTCAGATCTAGTTGAGAAGTTGAGTAAGGGTGAGGGGAGTTGAAGAGGACAGGTCCAACTGACGTTCAAGTTAGGAAGCTGATGAGATTTTTGAGGAAGGCTTCTCGCACTTATAATGTTGAAATTTGGAGAGATATTGCTGAGAGGCTGAATGCTCCTCGTAGGAGGAGGGTTGAAGTGAATGTCAGTAGAATTCAGAGGTACACTAAGGCTGGAGATATAGTTGTTGTTCCAGGAAAGGTTTTGGGTGCTGGCAGCATCGATCATCCAGTGACTGTTGCTGCCTTGTCATTTTCGCAGAAGGCTGTTGAGAAAATTAGAAGTGCTGGGGGCGAGTGTATCAGTATAGCTGAGCTCGTAGTTAAAGTGCCTAGGGGCAGTAATGTGAAAATTTTGGGGTGAATCGGCATGTCTGAGAAGGTGACTGTAATTGACGCTGAAAACTTGATTATGGGTAGGCTGGCCAGCGTAGTTGCTAAGAGGCTCTTAGCAGGTGAGCGCATAGTTATTGTTAATGCTGAGAAGGCAGTTATATCGGGTAAGAAGAGTAGCATAGTTAAGGAGTACAAGTCAATGCTTGAGATTAAGACTTTGAGGAATCCGAAGAGGGGTCCTAAGCACTTTAGGAGGCCTGATAGGATTCTGAGAGATGTTGTTAGGGGAATGCTGCCGAAGCACAATTATAGGGGGAGAGCTGCGCTTAAGCGTTTGAAAGTTTACATTGGATTTCCGGATGAGTTTAAGAAGTTTAAGGTTGAGAAGATAGTTGAAGCTGATGCTAGTAGGCTTAGAGGTAAGTATGTATTTCTAGGTGAGGTGGCTAGGGAGATTGGGTGGAAGGGGGTGTAGGTGTGGTTAAAGTTCTAGTTACTAGTGGTAAGAGGAAGACTGCTATTGCCCGAGCTACTTTTAGGCCTGGTAGAGGTCGAGTTTTAATTAATAAGGTGCCAATTGAGCTTTATCAGCCTGAAATTGCCCGTTGGAAGATAATGGAGCCACTTTTGCTGGCTGGAGATAGGGTGAAGAAGGTTGACATTGAAGTTTCAGTGAGGGGTGGAGGTTTTATGGGTCAAGCTGACGCTGCTCGAATGGCTATTGCTAGAGGATTGGTTGCTTGGTTTAAGGATGAGGAGTTGAAGAAGGTTTTCTTAGATTATGATAGGTCTATGCTCGCAGGTGATCCTAGGAGAACTGAGCCTAAGAAGTTCGGCGGCCCCTCAGCTAGGAGGCGCTTCCAGAAGTCGTATCGATAGGGGGTTTGAATATGATTGTTCCAGTTCGGTGCTTTACTTGTGGTGCACTTATTGGTGATAAGTATGAAGAGTTCATTAAGAGAGTGAAGGAGGGTGAAGATCCCGGCAAGGTTCTCGACAGTTTGGGTGTTAAGAGGTATTGTTGTCGTAGGATGCTTTTAAGCCATGTGGAGCTCGTTGATGAAGTTATAAGGCTTCACGAGATTTACGGCAAGTTTAAGCAGGGTGAAAGGAGTGGGAAGTAGTTGGAGCCATACCCTACAGTTATACGGGATGTATTTGCCAGGAAGGTTTTTGATAGCCGTGGTTCTTTGACTATTGAAGTAGACGTTTATACTGAAGCTGGATTTGGAAGCTTTTCGGCTCCTAGTGGAGCTAGTAAAGGTAAGCGTGAGGTGGTTGCTTTCCCTCCTGGCGGTGTTGATGAGGCAATTAGGGCTGTTGACGAGTTGATAGCTCCTGAGCTGCTTGGTGTTGATGCTTCTAATCAGTTTGAAGTTGACAGCATCCTTCAGCAGGTTGACGGTACTTCTAACTTTTCTCGAATTGGTGGGTCGACAGCTCTAGCTACATCTATTGCTGCTGCAAAGGCTGCTTCTTCTTCCCTTAACCTCCAGCTTTACCGCTATTTAGGTGGAGTTTCAGCTTCAATTCTTCCTCTCCCTCTAGGTAATGTTGTTGGTGGTGGTAAGCACTCTAAGAGTGGAGGGCTTGATGTACAAGAGATCCTCGTTTTGCCTCTTAAGGCGGAGTCCTTTCATGAAGCAGCTTTAGCAAACGTGCTTGTTTATAAGCGCATACTCAAGCTTGCTCCTAAGGGCTCGATTTATGGGAGGAATGACGAGGGAGCTTGGGTAACTCCATTTGGTGTTGAGGAGTCGCTTAAGCTTGTTAAGCGCGCTTGTGAGGATGTTGAAGGGGAGCTTGGCGTTGAAATTGGAGTTGGAATTGACGTAGCTTCTTCTTCCCTCTGGGATGATGGTGAGGGGGTGTACGTCTACGCTAGGGAGGGTTTTAAGCTAACCCCTAAGGAGCAGTTTGATTTCATGTTAAAGCTAGCTGAGAAGTATGACTTGGTTTACATTGAAGATCCATTTCATGAGGAGGACTTCGACTCGTTTGCTGAGCTTCTCAGCAGTGTCTCTAACTGCCTCGTTTGCGGCGACGACTTGTACGTTACTAATGCTGAGCTGATTCGGTATGGTGCTTCTAGGAAGGCTGGGAATGCTGTTATAGTTAAGCCGAATCAGGTTGGAACGCTCACTGGCACTATTGCTGCGGTTGAAGCTGCTAAGCTGCACGGCTTTGTTCCTGTCATATCTCACAGGTCTGGGGAGAATGTTGATCCAACTATTGCGCACTTGGCTGTTGCCTTTAAGTGTCCTATAATTAAGACTGGGGTTGTAGGTGGAGAGAGAATTTCAAAAATCAATGAACTTATAAGGATAGAAGAGGAATTGGGTGGGAAGGCAAGATTAGCTAGCCTGGAGGGTGTGGTTGCATGAGTTCGATGGACTCTACCGAGCTGCTCATACCACTAGAAGTTTACCTTGCTGCAGGCCTACACATTGGAACTAGGATTAAGACGAAAGTCATGATGCCATTCATATATAGGGTTAGGCCTGACGGCTTGTATGTTTTGGACGTTAGGAAGATTGATGAGAGAATTAGAATTGCAGCTAAGTTCCTAGCTAGATTTCCTCCAGAGAAGATTGTAGCCGTGTCTTCAAGGCAGTACGGCTGGCAGCCTGTGGAGAAGTTCTGCGCTCTTGTTGGTGCTAAGCCCATTACTGGAAGGTTTATTCCAGGCACGTTTACGAATCCAAAGCTTCCATGCTACATTGAGCCTGCAGTTGTTCTTGTGACTGACCCAAGGGCTGACGAGCAGGCGATTGATGAAGCTGCTAAAGTTGGAATTCCAGTTGTTGCTTTGTGTGATACTGATAATCGAGCTTCATTCATAGAGCTAATAATACCAGTCAACAATAAGGGTAGAAAGGCCTTAGCGCTAACCTACTGGCTTTTGGCAAGGCAGGTTCTGAGGGAGAGAGGAGACATTCCTCCTGATGGCGACTTGCCAGTTTCGGTTGAAGAGTTTGAAGCTAAGCCTGAAGCCTTCTAACAGATATCCTTTATTTGCCATTTACATAATCTAAATTGGTGAGTATAGTGAAAGTTAGAAGTCCAGCTGTAGCTGGGATGTTCTACGAATCGCATCCAGAGTCTCTTAAGCGAAGAATTGATTGGTGCTTCACCCACAACTTAGGTCCAGGTTCAATTCCTGAAGTTTCGGATGGGCCTAGGAGTATTGTTGGACTTGTTTGTCCTCACGCTGGCTACATGTACTCTGGACCTGTTGCAGCTTGGAGTTACCATGCATTGGCTAGGGATGGGAAGCCTGAGTGCTTCGTGATTTTAGGTCCAAATCATACTGGGGTTGGAGCTGCAGTTTCAATTATGACGAGCGGCAGGTGGAGGACTCCTCTCGGTGACGTTGAGGTTGATTCTGACCTTGCTGAGAGCATTCTTAAGTATGCTGAGGTTGTTGAAGAGGACTTCTATGCGCACTTGTCTGAGCACTCAATTGAAGTTCAACTTCCATTTCTCCAGTACCTCTATGGTGAAGTTAAATTCGTCCCAATATGTATGATGCTCCAAAATTATGATGTAGCTAGTAAGGTTGGGCAGGCAATTGCTAGAGCTGCAGCTGATAGGGATGTGGTTGTCATTGCAAGTACTGATTTCACGCACTATGAGCCGCAGCAAATTGCGCTTGAAAATGACGAGGCAGTTATTAGGAGGATTCTCGAACTCGACCCGGAGGGGGTCTTCGAGGGAGTTTATAGGAGAAATGTCTCGATGTGCGGGCCTGGACCTGTTGTTTCGATGCTAGTTGCATGTAGGCAACTTGGGGCAAGTAGAGCTTTAAAGTTGAAGTACGCTACTTCAGGTGACATTACAGGAGATTACATCGCAGTTGTCGGCTATGCTTCAATAGCAATTTATAGGTGATTGGCTTGCCTATCGTAGCCTCCGCTCCAGCCAAGGTGATTATCGTAGGTGAGCACTTCGTTGTTGAGGGTGAGCCTGCTATAGCAGCTGCTATTAACTTGAGAGCTAAGGTCTCTGTTGACCTCATAGATGAGGATGCTGTCGTCATCGAAGCTCCCTCACTAAATTACTCTGTGAAGTGCTCTTTGAACGACTTCAGTGTTGTTAGCGGATCTGATGAGGCTGTGGAATTTCTTGAGCCGATTAGAGTGCTTGCTAGGGAGGCTACTTCGCTGGTTGGGTTTAAGAGGGGTTTCAAGCTATCTGTTGACTCCAAGATACCTGTCGGTGTTGGACTTGGATCTTCAGCTTCGGTTCTAGTTGCTTCTGCTGCTGCACTGCTAAGATTGATGACAGGTAAAGTTGATAGGAGTTTAATTTTGAGCTTTGCTTCTAAAGCTGAAGAGGTTGCTCATGCTAGGCCTAGTGGCATTGACCCTACAATTGCGACTTATGGTGGAGTTATTGTCTACCGTAAGTCTGAAGGATTTCTGCGCCTTCAGCCTGCTAAGAGCTTTTCAATAGTTATTGGAGATACTGGAATGAGCCGGTCTACCGGTGAGATGGTTAATAAAGTTAGAGCTCTGAGGGAGCGCTTCCTCGACATTTTCGCTCCTTTATATCATGCTGCTGGGCACCTGGTCATTGAAGCTGCTAGGGCTATCGAGAGTGGAGATCTACCTAAGTTGGGCGTCCTCATGAACATTAATCACGGCTTGCTCTCCGCAATTGGAGTATCAAATCTCTTACTTGAGAAGCTCGTGTACGCTGCTAGGTCTGCGGGTGCATATGGCTCAAAGATAACTGGTGCTGGTGGTGGAGGCTCTATAATAGCGCTCTGCCCTGAAGATAAGGTGGAGAGCGTTGCTTTGGCGATTGAGCGTGCTGGAGGTAAGCCTATTCGCGCAAAACTTTCCATGAGGGGAGTTATCGTCAGTGAGAAGTAAGCCTCTTATAATTGTCAAGTTTGGCGGAAGCATTATCTCTGTGAAGGACGAGCCTAAGAGGGCTAATTTAGAGGTTATTAAGAGGCTTGCTGCTGAAATTAGAGATGTCATTCACTCCTTTAATTTGATCATCATTCATGGCGGAGGCTCATATGGGCATCCTTACGCTTCTAAGTACCAGTTGCATTTGGGCTTTAAAGACCGAAGTCAGTTAAGGGGTGTTGCTGAGACCAGGATGGCCATGGAGGAGCTAAACTACTTGGTTGTCAGGGAGCTAGTGAGTGCTGGAGTTCCAGCTGTTTCTGTTCAATCTTCTGCTTGCATTACTGCTAAGAGTGGTGAGATAGCTGAATTTGAAGTTAAGCCTATCGAGTTGATGTTGAAGTTGGGCTTGACACCAGTTCTTTATGGTGATGTAGTCTTCGACGAGGATTTAGGTTTCACCATAATTTCAGGCGACAAGATTGCTTCTTATCTGGCTGTCCGGTTTAATGCCAGTCGCCTAATATTCGCATGCGACGTAGATGGCGTATACACTTCTGATCCGAAGGAGAATCCTGATGCTGAGCTTATTCCTGAGGTAACTGTTGAGGAGATTGAGGTGCTGGTTAGTAGAATGAGCACTCACTTTGGTAAGCGCTTCGACGTTACTGGAGGCATTGCTGGCAAGCTTAGAGAGGCTGTTAAGCCTGTTTCTGCTGGTATAGATGTCTTAATAGTGAATGGATTGAAGCCCTTCAATGTTAAGCGGGCTATTTTAGGTGAGGGTGTTGTCTGTACTAGGATTGTGAGGGGTTGAGGGGAAGTGTTATTTAGATGGTATGCTATTGAGTCAGTGTTGCGGTGGTCGTGTTGACTGTTGAGAGGAAGTTTAGTCACATTGAAGTTTGCCTTAATAGGAATGTGGAGTTTGATGAGAAGTCTACTGGCTTTGAAGATGTTGAGTTAATTCATAATGCTTTGCCCGAGCTTGACCTGGACGAAATTTCAACTGAAGTAGATTTCATGGGATTCAGGCTTAAGGCTCCAATCATAATTAGTGGAATGACTGGAGGGTGCGAGGCTTCAGCTAAGATTAATGAGGCTTTAGCGGTTGCAGCTAGAGAGCTTGGGATTGGCATGGGCGTTGGCAGTCAGAGGGCTGCTCTTGAAAATAGTGAGCTGGCCTACACTTTCTCAATTGCTAGGAAAGTGGCTCCCGACATATTCCTTATTGCCAATTTGGGTGCAGCTCAGTTTTCGATGGGGTTTGGCGTTGAAGAGGCTTTAAGGGCTGTTGAGATGATTGATGCTAATGCGCTGGCTGTTCATTTGAATTCTCTCCATGAAGCTGTTCAACCTGAGGGTGAGCCTAAATTTAAGGGTGTGTTGGCGAAGCTTAAGGAGCTCTCCTCAAGTTTGAGCGTGCCTGTTATTGCGAAGGAGACTGGAGCTGGAATTTCAATGGAAATTGCGCCTCTAATTGAAGGTGCAGGTGTTAAGTGCGTTGATGTCGGTGGAGCTGGAGGTACGAGTTGGGCTGCAGTTGAGTATCACCGGGCACTTGCAGTAGGCGACGAGCTTCACGCTTCTCTGGCGAAGCTATACTGGAATTGGGGTATTCCAACTGCGATTAGCATTTGCGAAGTCCGATCATCATCTAAGTTGGAGATTATAGCTACTGGAGGTATTAGGAGCGGGCTGGATGCAGCTAAAGCAATTGCACTTGGAGCATCGGTTGTCGGGATTGCATTGCCGCTACTTAGACCTGCATTTGAAGAGGGCTCGAGTGGAGTTATAAGGTATTTGAAGAGGTTTATTGAAGAGCTAAAGGTTGCGATGTTCCTCGTCGGAGCTAAAAGTATTAGTGAGTTGAGGGAAGTTCCAGTTGTCATTACTGGCTCAACTGCTGAGTGGCTCAGGCTGAGAGGGGTGGATGTAGAGGCTTACGCTAGGAGAACTAAAATCTTTAAATGAGTCTATGCGTAATTCTTGGGAGGTGCTAAACTTGAAGCTACTTGAAGCCATTAAGCAGTGCTGCGTTAGAGTCGATGAGTACATTTGAGCCTCTTCCCTGAGGAGGCTAGGCCTAAAGAACTTTATGATGCATCTAGGCACTTGATTAAGGCTGGAGGTAAGCGGCTTAGGCCATTTCTCGTTATTCAGTCTTGCATTGCAGTGGGTGGCGATGTAGATGCAGCTATACCAGCAGCGGCCTCTGTAGAGTTAATTCACAACTTCACACTAGTTCACGACGACATTATGGATAGAGACGAGTTTAGGAGGGGCGTTCCAACTGTTCACACGGTGTGGGGCGTTCCAACAGCAATTCTAGCTGGTGACCTACTGTTCTCGAAGGCTTTTGAAGCTATACTGAAGTGTGCAGATAATCCTTCAGTTCCTCCAGCTAGAGTTGTTGAAGCTGGACGTAGGTTAGCTGAAGCTGTGAGTACTATTGCTGAAGGTCAAGCTCTTGACATGAGAATGTCTGGTAGGCTTAGGGAGGAAATGGTGAGCGAGGAGGAGTATATGGAGATGATCTACAAGAAGACTGCTGCACTATTCAAGGTTTCCTGCGAAGTTGGAGCAATTATTGGCGGTGGAAGTGACTGGCAAGTTGCAGCTCTATCAAGCTATGGTGAAAACATTGGAATTGCCTTCCAAATGCTCGATGACATTTTAGGTGTAACTGCTGACGAGAAGGTTTTGGGGAAGCCTGTTGGAAGCGACTTGAGGGAGGGCAAGTGCACATTAATAATGATTCACGCCTTGAAGAATGCATCTAGCAGCCAGAGGGAGATGATCATGAAGGTTTATGGTAAAAGCGAAATTTCAGTGGATGAGCTGAATGCAGTCGTAAAAGTGCTTGAGGATTTGGGCTCGATAAGCTACGTCCGTGAGCTGGCTAATAGGCATGTGGCCCTCGCAAAGGATTCGATTTCAATACTGCCTGAGAGTGACGCTAAGAGCTTGCTGATGGAGTTAGCTGACTTCGTGATTTCGAGGAAGTATTAGGTTTTGTCGAGGTGCTTTTTTGAGTATTCCAAGAATCTTCGCCGAAGCATCTGAAGCTGAATTTAAGCGTATAGTTAGTGAGGGGAAGGCTGAGTGTAGGTTGCTCGTCGTTGATGGTGAGGGTTTTAGGGTTGTTGATGCAGGAGAGGATGTTGGGGAGCTGAGGGGAGAGATTTACGTTCAGCGCATCTATGATGACGCGTATAAGTGGCTAGTTGACTTCGAGACTGGAATTATCATTAAGAGTGCTGTGGTGCTTCCTCCTAGTGGTGATCTGATCGTCCTCCACAAGGGTGATCGAGTGTATTTGATAGAAGCTCTTGGAAGGATAGTTGTTCCTCTAGTTAGCGTTGGGGAGGACGTTTCGCCGGGGAGGAGGCTTGCGGCAATCTTTACTGGTAAGAGGGAGTTGAGGTATTTGAGGTCTGATGTTTCAGGTAAGGTTGCTTATGTTAGCCAAATTGGAGATAAACCTCAGCGTTATATTTTCATTTTAATTCCTCGTTAAGAGATGTGAGGTTTGAGTGAGATGGAGGTCTTAGACCCTGAAGTTGAGCTTTTAATTAAGAAGCACGCGTTCTTAAACGCGTATAGGCATGGTGGTAAAGCTGAGGTCAATCCAGTTTTATCTAAGATTTTGGGTGAAAGGCCTGATTTGAGGCGTAAGGTTAGGCTTCTTATTCCTCATGTTAAGAGGATTGTTGATGAAGTTAACTCTATGAGCCTAAGTGAGCAAGAAAATGTAATTCGGCTCAATTGGCCTGAGCTTGTAGAAGTTGAGAGGGAGGTTGAGGAGAAGGTTCTTCCTCCCCTACCTAATGTTGAGCGGTTTGAAGTTGTGAGGACGAGATTTGCTCCTAATCCTGATGCTCCTCTCCACTTGGGCAGCGCTAGACCCATCATATTATGTCATGAGTATGCGCGGATGTACCATGGGAAATTCATACTTAGATTTGAGGACACAGATCCTAAGACTAAGAGGCCAATAATTGAAGTTTACGACTGGATTAGAGAGGACTTGCTTTGGCTTAAAGCTAAGTGGGATGAGGAGTACATCCAGTCAGACAGAATTCCAATCTACTACTCCTACGCTGTGAAGCTG
>Ga0164311_10000258_pt1 | contig 21922 bp, 28 predicted proteins | sample GuaBasSedimGuay2_FD_121796 | JGI IMG/M metagenome (GOLD analysis project Ga0164311, IMG submission 121796) | Subseafloor sediment microbial communities from Guaymas Basin, Gulf of California, Mexico - Guay2, Core 4569-9, 9-12 cm | ecosystem: Environmental > Aquatic > Marine > Hydrothermal vents... | reverse complement strand
GGTGTTTACCTCTATGAATACGATCCATATTTTATGTATTGGTCGACTAAACAGCTGATAGAATATGGACCTGGAAGATGGTTTGAACTAACAGCTGACAATGTGAAAAACTTTTGGTATCCTTGGGGAAGAAATGTTGTAACTACCGAGTATCCCGGTGTACCATATTTAGGCTATATAGCCTATCAGATATTTTCTCCATTCATATGGTGGTTAAGTAAGGAAGAAAAACTCATGCTTATTTGTACAGTTTTACCAGTAGTTGCAGGTGTTTTAGAGGTTCTTGCTGCATATCTTATAGGCAAAGAAATTAAAGACACTAAAACAGGGCTTTTTGCCGCCTTTCTTACAGCAGTTTTACCATCAGCTATCGACAGAACTATTGCAGGTTTCTATACGAAATTAGGTTTTGGAGTTATGTTCTTCTTGTATTCAATATATTTCTACATTAAAATGGTAAAAACTGTAGAATATAAGAAGAAATTAATATACAGTGTTTTAGCTGGATTATTTTTGGGTTTAGTAGGGTTTACATGGGGAGGATACGCGTACGCTGTATTAGCCTTTTCAGCCTATGGGCTCTTTATTTTATTTATGGGTATGAATGATGAAAAGTTTACACTAAATCACGCATTAACTATGGGTTTAGCGTTAATTATCTTAGTGCTAACTCCTAAAATTAGTATAAAAGGGTTAACTACGCTTTCCGGGGTAGCAATATTAATATCGTTAGCTGCATTATTTTTAGACGTGTTACTGATAAGAGCAAAAATGGATAGAGTAAAAAGAATTCTAGTACTATTGTGTTCGGCATCGATTTTTGGCTTTGCCTATTTACTGTTAGTATTTCAAGGCGTTGTAAAAACATTACCTGGCAGGATGATTTCAATAATGTTTCCATGGCTTAGAAGGCAATATGTTCTTTTCGCATCGGTTGCAGAGCATACCGCTTTATCATGGGATTTTATATTTTACCATCTTTCACCCATATTTTTCCTTATTCCTTTAGGTTTGGTATATCTTGTACTTGATAGGTCTAAAGCTAGGTACCTGGTATTCATAGCAGCTATAACATCAATATATGGATTTGCTTCAGCAGCATATTTAGCTCATCTAGCAGGTGCTCTGGCCGCTCTTGTTGGAGCCTATGGGTTAACTAAGCTATTAGATACTTTCTTAACGGAGCTTACAAAGAAGCCTCCTAGGAAGAAAAAGGTAAGAGTTTTTGTTAAAATAGACCCTGTACCTATAATAGCGGTAACGGTTCTTCTCATGCTAATTATAGCGATAACCGTTCCTGTAGGGATAAGAGCAGGGAATGTAGCTCCAACAATAGTTAGCCCGCAGATGGTTTCAAGAGGAAAGAACATGGCATGGATACAAGCACTAGAATACATTAAAGAACATACACCAGAAAACGCTGTAATAGCCTCCTGGTGGGATTATGGATATTACACAGCAATTGTCGGTAAAAGAACTAGCATTTGTGATAATGCTACTTTGAATTCTACCCAAATTAGGTTAATGGCTTGGGCTTTAATGGGTAATGAAACTTATGCTGCAGATATATTCCTTAAGAAGTTTAAGATGCCTCCTAATGCCTCTTATGTGCTTGTTTTTGAAGTTTTCACCAGATCCTGGGCTAGAGAAATAGGCCAATACGTTTTAAGCCCTGGCAGGGGCGGTGACATCTCTAAAGCTGTTGCTATAATCAACGTTGGAAGATTAAACACTACAGAATACTATGATCCACGAACCGGAGCGTTAAACTGGTTCAGTAATAAGACGAGAAGCGCATTACTGTTTAAACTTTTAGCTTGGGGAGCTTACAATGTTAGTTTAGAGCTAGGTGTACCACTGTTCTTAGGCGGGTATCCTTTCGAAGCTATACCTATGGAGCCCCTTAAAATATTTAAAATAGAAAAAGTGTTCTATGATGTAACGAGCTATGCTGGAATAGACTTAGTGGTTATTGTTGTTCTTGCTAAACTAGATTATCAAAAGTACCTTGAACTAAAAGAAACCATAGCAGGCTAATGGCATCTGATCAGTAATTACTTACTATTCAGGGATGAGACCTGATATTTTCTTAGCTAAGTAACGATATTTCCTGTATTTGTCTTCAGGTGAGAACTTAGGTGGGTGGGGGGTAACAACTTTTCCCCCGCAGTACGGACATTTATCTTGTTTTAACGTGTATTGGCCGCAATTAATACACTTTCTAAGTATTCCTTTCATTTTCTATCACGTACAAACCTTGTTCTAAGATTTAGTTGCTTAGTCTTTTCTTTAACTAGTCTAAGAATTTGTGATAGCATTTTTTCTAAGTCTTTATAATTTAGTCCTATAAGTTCTATTTTATATCTTGGAGCACCTATAGTGTATACTCTTATTGTTACTTCTTCAGGTTTCTTTATGTTTCTTATAGCTAGTAACGTGTCCTTTACCACCTTAACTCCATCGCCTTTTATTGAAAGTAAATATAATGTGCCAGAAATCTTAACCTTCTTTATTTCTATATGCCTTTTAGCTTCTTCTTCTAAAACAGCTTCTTCTTCCTCTGATAGGTCAAGGCCTTCAACAGCGTCTTTTCCTTTTCTAGCTACCTCTTCTAGTGCAACATACAGGTTCCCATATTTATTTACCAATTTCCTACCTATAGTCGCAAGTGCTTCATGAGGGCTTCTGCCAAGTCTAGAAGCTATAATTTCCATTATTTTCAAAGATTTCTGAAGTTTTTTCCATTCTAAAAGCTTTCTTCTCCGTTCACTTTCCGACACTCTTTTGAGAGAAATGTCTACATGTTTTTTAAACCTATTAACTCTTATTACCTTAAATACCGCTTTCTGTCCTTCCTTAAGCACTTCTCTTATACTTCTAACCCATTTCGTTGAAGCTTCTGTTCTTGGAAGATATGCTATAAGGTCGCCATATTCGTCGAGCGTAATATAAGCTCCATGTTCAAAAATTTCTCTAACAGTACCTATGACTAATTCTCCTCTTTCAGGCAGTTCTTTTTCTTCTAAACTCAAAACATGAAATCCTCCTTATTAACCATAGACTTTAACTATTTTACCATAAATGATTGCTTTTCCACCTGTGGGTTTTGCTAAAAGTCTACCACATAGACATCTTACAGGAAATGAGGCGTGATCAAAAATTACTTGTTCATTTCCGCAATCTGGGCATTTAACCTTTACAAATCTACTTTTAGGTTCTGGTATTAGGATTTTATGCTTTTTAACCATAGCTATCTACCTCTTAGTACTTCAGTTAATTCTGCTTTCTTTAACCTGACTCCTTCTCTATGGCTTATATATCCGCATTTTTTACACTTTAGTCTTAGCACTATTTTCTTAGTTACCTTAGCAAATCTTTTTTGTTCAGGTTTTCTTTTACTACCGTAGCCTTCCTGTTTTCTACGATACCTTCTCTCCCCTTCTGCTAAAGCTCTCCTTCTTCCATGCTTATATATTGTTACAGCATGAGGCGTGTGAGTGTTGCATCGTGGACAGTACGTTCTTATCTCCTTAGGAACTTTCAACTTTAATTCTCCTCGCCTATAGTGTTCTAGGCTATACTTTAAGAGTTTTAGTCTAGTAAATATATTTTATTGTAGACTAGAACTTTACTTCTACGATGTTTAGTGCGATTAATGGTATAGCTATTCTTAAAGGCATAATTAGGATTTCTTCCTTTTTTAGCTTTTGAGGTATTTTAAACTCCCTAGCAAGAGCTGAATCTAAATTGTAGTCTCTTAGTACTTTAACAGAAACTCTACTTTTACTGTCTAGAACTATTTTACCGCAGAGTATATCCTCATATATTTTAATAATTTTATCTATAAGCTCAAGTATTTCAAAGTCTAAGGTGTTTTTAGGTATTTTTTCATTCTTTAAGATCTTAAATATTCTTAAAGTTATAATCTCTCTAACATATTTTTTAATTTTATCTTCAAACACTTTCTTAGATTCTTCATCTATGGGCAATGTCTTGGCTATATTAGATAATATGTTCACATAGTCTTTATATGCTATCTTAACTATTTCCTGGCCTCCCTGTTCCCTCGTGAGAAGCAATATTATTTCATTCATATTATCTCCTCTATCTCAGCTAATCCTTTGCATGAAAGATAAATTGCTGTTGGTAAATGAACTTCTTTTTTATCCTTCATTTTTCCTCCAACATTTTCGCCGAATATTGTTAAGTTTTGAGGTATCTCCTCTAGTAATATTATTTTGGCTTTGCCTTTAAATGGTGATAGGCTAATGTTTAGCGTGAAATCTTCAAGGTCTTCTAAACCTAATATTATCACTGGTAGCCCTGTTTTTCCATGTAATGTTCCAGGCAGTCTTATAAGCCTTTTAGTATCTATGGTAACTTTCTCATCAACTTCACATTTTTCATTCTTAACCAAGATTTTAAGCAATTCTATAAGGTTCTTCCTACCTATAACTCTGTACAATGTTGTCCATTTTGGTGGCTTATCCATTATTTCAACTATTATTCGATCTAAGTTTTCTAAAAGTTTCTCTGCATTTTTCTTACCTATGATTCCTTCCACTTCACTCTTTCTCTCTTCAAATTCTATAAGGAGATCGTAAAGTTTCCTAGCTATTTTCCCTCTCCACCCTGGATTGTTCACGTCGAAGCCGGGGAATTCTTTGCCTTTCCTACGCTTAGGCACAAGTATTTCTAGTTTTAGTCCTAATGCTTTAATGTAGTCTATGAGTTCTCTCCTTTCCTCCGATGACAGTTTCATGTATTCTTCGTCCATGACATGAATATGGAATCCTCTATGTCCGGAAAAAGCTACCATAATGTTCTTAGGATTTATTCCGAAATCCGGTACTAAGAAATCTTCTATTAGTTTTAGAGTTTCATTTTTAGCTCTATCGAGGCATTTAGCACATACCCATGTGAAAATCTTTATGTTTTTGGAACCGCATTTAGGACATACCTCCGGTGCTTTACCCTTGTCTTTATGTCCACAGTTTAAACATTGCCAGAAATCGTGTTCATTGCGGCATTTCGTGTCTAAGTGGTCTGCGTCGATGTCGAAAACTATTTCAGCATTAATCCATCCTTTTTCATCCATATCGTGTGCCGAAGGTAGAATATATATTGCTGTTGAATAAAAAGAGTGCCTAGGTATGTTGTTCACGATATATTTCCTTAGTTCGTCAGGTGTTTCAAAAGCTAAATGCCTGATCATACCTTGACTTTTAAACATTTGGAAAGCAAATTCTCTGTTCTTCAGCTGTGGGGGTTCATATATTTCATGCTTATGCTTAACATAGTATGTTTTGAAGAGGGACTCAATAATCTTTACTGTCCGATCATCCATTATTTTAGTCAACTCTTGGAGCAATATAGAATGTTAACCTTCCTTCACCTGCCAGTTCAAAGTCCAGTCTACATGGCATATTTGTTGCAAACTTTATAGTTGTTGTATCTGAGGCTTGGGATGCTGGCACTATATTTTTGAAGTACTCTATACTGTATGATGCTTCAGCTTTTTCTTCAACACTTAAGTCTATTAGTGCACCGCTTTCTTCGGTTAAGACTACTTCTGCTTCACCACGGCTTCCTTTACCTATAACTTTAAACACTCCCTTCTCGCATACGAATCTTAAAGTTTCTGCAATAGGGTCTACGTCTTTCAAAACATCTCTAAATGTGGAACTTGTTATTCTAGCTGAAACTTTAAATGGAATTCGGGGTTCTGGGAGTTTTTCTTCGCTTATGCTAAGTGTTGGCAGTACAAACATTCTTTCCGATGAACCTAAAAACATTACAGCTATTTTTTCTTCTCTTAGCTCTAAACCCAGTCTGTCGTTCTTAGTTGCTCTTCTCAGTATTTTCACTAAGTCGTTAAAGTTTATTCCCACATTCTTTACGCCTGATATTTCGTATTCCTCAAACACTGCTCTTGGCATACTTAAATCAACCATAACTATGTGTGATGGGTCCATAGCTCTTAAGGCGACTCCTTTCTCTGTGAATCTTAATACACCTTCTTCTATGATTCTCCCTATAGCCGTCATTAAGTATCTCCATGCTCTAGCATCTGAAAACACTATTCTACTCACAGAATTAACCCTCCATTATTAATCTTAAAACTCATGTGAACTAATAAAGCTATCGAGTTCTTCAACTATTTTCTTCAAATTTTTTAAGTTCCGTAATGCTCTCTGAACATACGGTTTTACTGTAAAATACGCTGGTGTTCTTTCATAAGCTTCTACGAGGTCTTTTTCTATTTTCTCTAAAAGCTTCAATGAAGCTTCTATACGAAGCTTTATTTCCTCTTGAGACATTATTTAACACCAGAGGTCTTTAGTAAGGTAACTATTTGGTTAATTAGTTTAAGGGAAAAGTCTAATATGTCATGGTTTAAATTTTTTATAAAGTAATTTAGTAAGCTTTGACATTCATCAGGGTTTAGACCAAGATAATTCTCCAAGCTAAAATCCTTATTAATTACTATTATTGGTTTTAGAATTCTTAAAAATAAACTATCTACTTCGCTAATATGGATATTTAGTAACATCATTATTATGTATCTTAATTCCCCATAGTATTTAGATGATATTATCGAGGAAGCTAGCTCAAAGATGTTTTTGAACTTTGTTACTATTACTCCTTCAATGATTTTACCTCTAAGAATAAGTATTAGCGCTACATTTTTTTCATCTAATGCTTGAACTATTACGAGTCCTATTCTAGTTTCTTTTTTTAAAATCATCGTAAATCTATCCGCTAGTCGATCCTAAAGCACTTTCGAATTTCTCCATAAATTCTTTACTTAACTCTTTTATTTCTCTTAAAGCGTCTTTAAGTGCCTCTGTAGGTTTAGTTTTCTCATCTGTTTCAATAATAACTACCGGTTTACCCGTTAATGGATGGTCTATTCTATATGCTGCATATTTTACATGCTCCATTTTTAGCATTGTTTTCGTAAGTAAATTCAATAAGGAATGATCCTCGCCTTCAACTTCCAATTCTAGGCGTTTATTTGTTAATTTTAGTATTTTCAACTTCAACAATTACACCCGTATTACGTACTTAGAGATTAACTATTACCCTTTTATTTCTTTTTCTTTGCTAATATCTTGTAGCTCCTGTAATGCTTCTCTCCATTCTCTAGTTAATTTTACAAAACCTAACTCGTCTTCTTCAAATATATTAAGCCTCAGACCCAGATCTCTTACTTCATTTATACTAACTTGGAGAATTATTGAGGTCACTATTAAGAACTTCTTAGCTGAGGAACTTTTAGTTACTGTTTTTGATTCTCGTATTTTCTCCCCAATTTCCTTAATTAGTTCGGTTATTTCATCTATTGTAGCGTTCGTTTCTAAAAACTCTTTGTTCACTATTCTGGCATGGTAGCCTTTGGCCTTTAATATTATTTCTAATACATCTAATGGAAATGTTATTTTAGCTATTTTTTGTAAAAGCCTGTGAGGATATTTTTTAGTTGTTGATGGGGTTTTTAACGCATGTGTATATTTTATTTCCTTTCTCAGCCTCTTAATTATATTCCAATTGTAGTTAACCGTATCCTTTGTGCCATAAAGTGTTATGGTTATAGACTTTCCTTTAATATCTATCTTAGCATGATCTATTTTTAGTTCTTCAAGTAATTTGTTAATGAATTCTTCTCTTATTTCGTCGTTCTCTATTGTTATTCTTAATTCTCTCTTCTTCAAGATCTTTTTCCACCGCTAAGCATGTAGTCGCTTGAAATTTTTCTTGACTCTACATTTCCACACTTAGGACACTGTAGCTTTGTTCTTTTCTTTATTAAAGGTGTTCCACACTTTGAGCATAAAGCATATATTACACCTAATTTTGTACCTTTAGTTGTTAGCTGAAAAGGATTCCATGATGTTAGAACTTTTGCTTTAACAATGTCCCCTACTTTCACGGCATCCGTTACTACTTTGATGTAGTTACTGCTTATTTGTGAAACATGAAGTATTCCGGTAAAGGTTCCTGAAAATGAAACTCCTTTTTCCGCCCCAAAAATCTTGGTAAAGGCTACATCATCTTTTGTTGTAGAAATAACAGCATAAATAACCATACCCTGCTTAGGTATATTAGCTACTTTTTTTAATGGAACAACAGTTACTTTTCTGGAAACAAAATCATAAAGAACTCTTCCCACAAATTTAGAATATACATTACCGTTTATTTCAAATGTTCCATCTCCAGGCATAAACTCTTCGAGGACACATAACTTCTCTCCGGGGAACACTATTTTACCTGAATAAAACTTTGCCTGAAGAACCATTGTTCTTCACCCTGGTTTCACCTAGGTCTCTCAGTATCTGCTCCTTAGTTTCACATGATGCTTGTTTCCACTATATTTCTGTTTCTCGCTCAAACTTAAAAATTTCAATAAGTACATAGTGTTTTTTCTTATAATGGTGCTTCATGAAAGGAGGTATTATAAAACGTTTCCTTGACAGTATTTTTACGGTGTAGCCGTTTTTCCGGGCTTCATTAAATATTATTTTTCTGCTTTCAGGATTAGCCTTATGTATTGAATATATGGTTTTGGGTTTTAAGTTAAAAGCCTTACTTAAAAATATTAGGTCCGCATGTCTTCTCCAAACACCGAAGGGAGGATTCTGGATAATAGTATCTACTTTCATAACATGTACTTGAGGAATCCATACTTGAACAAAATCTACCCTATTATCAACCCTTAACTTTCTAGCGTATGTTTTTGCTATATTTAAAGATGAAACGTCTACATCTAAGCATGTAACGTGTTTTGCTCCTAAAAAAGCTGCAATTAAAGCAAATCTACCTGTTCCGCAACCTAGGTCAAGTATTTTTCTTCCTACAATGTTTCCTGTGAGCAGAGCTTCCCATAGTATTTCAGCTACTATACTGCTTGGGGTTACATATTGTTCTAATTTTATGTTGGGTTTTGGATGCCTAGGTATTTTTTCAACTATTTTTTCAATATCAATCTTTCTTATTCTAATCGCTTTCACCATGGAAACCTATATTTCTCTAGTTTTCCCGTTAAAACCATATGTGCCTCACCAGGTGTTAGCACGGGGTTTTTGAACTTTACAATATTGTCTATAGGTATTCTTGGACATGAAGTTATAATGTAGGCGTCGAAGAAGTTTCCAAGATTTGCTAAGCGCTCTTCAGTGACAATATCCATAACTATTCTCATACTAGTTTTCTTCTTTTCTCTGATAATTTCCTCAATATTGCTAATTATTTTTGGTCTAAACTGCCCCTTCCTGAATCCAACTATTATACCAAATTTTTCTGCATCAAGAGACCTCATTATTTCCCAGTATCTTTTCTTAAGAATTTTCTGAATATAGCTTGACATATCGGTTATTTTGTTCTCGTAGGGATCTATTTTTACTATAGGTCTTAAAGTAGCTAAACCTAATCCTAAAGGGTGAAATAGGCCTCCAGATATTATTACATGGGCTTCAACATCATCATTTATTGATAAAGCACTTACATAGTCGCACCCTACTATTTGCCCATTGTACCTAGTGTAGGGTCCATGCTTACCTATGAACACTTTTATTCCATTTTCTTCAAGAATTGTTTTCACTTTATGCATCATGTTTAAGTGTTGTAGAACAGCACATAAGCCTACCTTTTTAGCGTGGATATCTTTGAGATAGCTTGTAAGTTCCTCAATAAGTCCCCCAGATGCTATTGTTTTACTGAATGCCTCAATATATATTGAAGGAACTTCGGACCTATAATACTCTGTATGCCCTATATGTACAATGAGATCAGCTCTAAGCATTTTGGCTTCTGCTTCAGCTAAAAAACAACCACCATATGCAGGGTCTCCCGATACTATAAAGTCAACATTACTTAGTCTGCTTTTTAATTCTTCAAGGTGAGGAAGGAAAAGATGTTTTAACCCATCAGGTACTTGAACTAATACTTTTTTAGCTTTTCTTCTAAGAATTTCCTTAACTATGAGTTCTAAGTTGAAATCGTAGTATTCCTCTTTACTCATTATTCACCGATCTTCCTAACCTTAATGAACGTTTTTACTGGGAGTTTTGATGCGCCTCTTCTTAGTGCCTCCATAGCTTTATTTAAATGCTCTTTCTTTATTCTAATCTCTAATACTGCCTGTTTAGGATACACCCTAGCAGCTGTACCTATTGGTTTGCCGAAGGCCTGTCTCATACCGTCCTGTAATCTATCAGCACCCGCAAAAGCCATCATTTTATTCTCTCTTAAGACATGATGTGGATATATTCTTACTTTGAAAAAGTAGTTTTCTTCACCTACTGTAATGCTTAAATATTTATGTGTCATTATTCTAGCTGCTTCAAGAGCATTATGCCTAATCTGCCCTGCTTCTTTGGCTACTAATTCAACTACTAAGTCGTAGTCTCCTTTAGGGTTTCCCATTTCGAATTTACTTATTTTAGGTGGTGGAACTCCAGGAATATACTCTCTCCTAGTATAAGGTGGTCCTGAAAAGTGAGTGTAGCATCTTGCTGGTCTTAATGGCATTTTCTCTTCCCTCTACTTTTACTTTCTTTTTTACACATGTTTTTAGATGTTTTTAACTTTTCCTATTCATGTTGGCTTAATCTTTATTATTTCTACTTCTAAATTTCCATGTAATACTTTCCTTGTGGAAAGTATATTGTAGCCTGCTTTTAATGCTTCCTCTTTGAATAATGAGTGTTCTGCTGTTATAATTACTATTCTACCTTTGTTGCTTAGAATGTTTTTTGCTGATTTAAGAAAATCAGAATATAGTTTTCTTAAATATTTTCGTCTTAGCATTCTTATTCCATATGGTGGATTAGTTACTATAGCGTCAACGCGGTCTTTAACATATTCGTTAGCTTTTCTAGCATCACCTAGTATGAAAACTATGCTGTCATATGTACTAGAAGCTATAGCGTTCTTCATAGCTCCTTTTAAGTGTTTAGGTGATATGTCCATGCAGTATATGTTTTTTAGCTTAAAGTTTCTAGCTGCTTCGATAACTATAGTTCCACCGCCACACATAGGATCAAGAAGAACTTCGCCATCCTTTAGGTCTGCTATTTGAAGCATGCCGTAAGCTATCGTAGGTTTTAGAGCTGCTGGGTGATCATATATTCTATAACCTCTTTTATGAAGCGATTCTTCACCACTTATTCTTAAAGCTAAAAAGAATTTGCTGCCTACAACAAGAGCATCAAATATTACTGTTGGATGATCCAAGTTTACAGGCGGTCTAATACCGTATTTTTCCATTACAGCATCAACTATTGCTTGTCCAACATGTTTTGCTAAATCTATAGATGTGTACTCATGTTCACCTATTCTTTCAGCTCTTACAGCAAAAGTTAAATGTTGGTTGAGATAGTTCTCTGCGCAGGATTTAAGAGTTAATTCATAAGCGATATCCAGGCTTCTCATATCCTTACTTACGTTTCCTTCGGCTAAAACCATGGATATTTTATGGGCGAGATTTGAACGTGCCGCTAGTAGGAATATATCATTAATACTCATATTCACTAACAGGTTGATGAGAATCCTACCTTTGTTTAAAACATGAGCACATAATTTATCAGTTCTTAAATTTAAAAGCGAAACTAGCTCCTTAACTAGCAAATCTTCCATACCAGGATTTGTCGTTATTAGAAGCTTCACTGCTTTTCAGCCTTCCTTAAGCACATCTTTCTGAAAAACCCTGTTAAGACATGTGTTTCATGTGTTGTAAGCATTGCTCTGCCAAGTATTTTCTTGAGTGCTATGAGGATTTTTCTCTTTTTATGTTCAGGCATGCTTAGTGATTTCACAGCTTCTCTCATGTTTTTATAGAGAATCTTGACTTCACTTGGACTCGGTAGTTTAAGCTTAGGTACATGTCCTTCACTTAGCTTTGAAAATATTTCATAAAGTGTTATAGCAACAGCATGCGATAAGTTTAAGGAAGGATAGTCTTTTGAAGCAGGTATCGTTAACAAAATATCCCCTTTTTCTATTTCCTCTCTTTTAAGTCCTATACTTTCTCTGCCAAAAACTAAGGTTATTACTCCTTCATAGTCAGCTATTTTCTTAACGAATTCTTTAAGGGTCAAGGCTGTTCTTAAAATATCATCTCCCGAGCTAACTTTACATGAAGTGACAACTACAAGTGAGGAGTTCTTCAGGGCTTCATCTAATACTGTAACTATTTTTGCATTCTCTAAAACATCTACTCCATGGCTGGCATACTTTTTTGCATTTTCTAAAGGAAATTTGGGATTAACTATTACTAAGTCTTTAAAGCCAAAGTTCTTCATAGTCCTAGCTACTAAGCCAACGTTGATTTCTCCTTCGGGTTCTACTAAAACTATTTTGATGTGAGGCACGCTTAACTCTCCTATATGCTCTAATAACAAGTATTTCTTCGAAGAAAAACCTTTTACTCTTTACTATTTCGGCTTTAAACCCTTTCTTTTCTAAATATGTTAAAGTACGCATGGGGTTGGAAAGAGAAGATTGCACCATAAATATTTTGCCATTTTCCACAAGGTATTCATCGATGTTCCTCAAGAATTCGTCTATTACTTTTCTCCCGGAGATGCCGCCGGACCATGCTCTTTCAAGTAATCCTTCTTCTTCAACAGGCAAGTATGGGGGATTAAATGCTATAATATCAAATGTTCTTTTCCTTCTCAATGCCATAAATAATGAAGCATTTATGGAGTCTACTATTTCAGAGACCTCGTTTATATGTGCATTACAATATGTTAGAAGAGAAGCTATAGGATTTATATCGATAGATAGCACATATGAAGCTCCGTTTAAAGCAGCATATATTCCTATAATGCCCGTACCTGATCCCATGTCTAAAAACTTAGCTCTGTATGGTACGTTAAGTCCTTCTAATAGTAAGTATGTATCATCTGATGGAGGATAAACTTTAGGATGTACATAGATTTTAATGTTATAAATTGTCATCTTTAATTTAGATTTCTTTATAATATCTGTACATTGTTGAGGCAATTTCAATAAGCTCACCTATGCTTAACGTTCTGACTCTTCGGTTTACGTACTTTTCAAGTTCATGAATTAGTTCTAAGAATTTAGCATCATCTAAGTTCTTTACAAACCTTATGTTTCTAATAGCAGATTTGAGTTTTCTGTTTTTCAAAGTAAAAAGTTCTCTAACAATGTCTTGAAAGAAATCTATAGGTATATTGACGTCTATTCTTTTTCTTCTTAAGTCTATTAATGTGGAATATACCTTTGGCGGAGGATAAAATGATGAAGGAGAATATGTGCCTAAATACTCTATATCAAAATAAAGGTTAGCCATAACAGTTAGTCTGCCATAATCAGGTTCATTCGGTTTTGCTAAAAGTCTATCAGCGAATTCCTTTTGAAAGGTTAAGAGAGCTTCTTTAAACTTAATCTCTGTAAGTATGAAAAGTATTTTAGATGATATATGGTATGGTATATTTGACACTATTACGTCAAAAGAACCTAATTTTTTATAGGCCTTAAGAATATCACCATAAACAACTTTAACATTACCTTTTCTTAATGCAATCTCATTTTCTAGTACTTTAATGAGTTTCTTATCGACTTCTATTGTTATTACTTCCTCAGCTATATCTGAGAGATAAAAAGTTAAAGTTCCTATACCTCCACCTATTTCTAAAATTCTTTTTGGCTTACATTTCCTTACTCTTGATAGTATTGTTCTTATGAGACGGGGGTCTATGACAAAGTTTTGGCTTAGCCTCTTCCTAGGCCTTATATTGTATGTTCTAAGAACATTTATCGTATAGTTTATAAGTTCTTTGCGTGAAAGAGAAAAGACCACTTCAGCTATTCACCTAGTTTTTTAGAAGATGCTAAAGCATACATCCTAGGTAAATATCCTAAATAGACTGTTCCAGACGTAGTTATTGGCTTAACGAATAAGTAATATTTCTCGCTTCCCATTAACTCCTTGATTATTCTTTCTGTAAGAAGTCTTATGGGGTTTGAAATTTTTGCTCTTTCCATGAGGTCTTTATAGTTTTCAAAGGGTTTTTTCTTTCTTTCCTCAAGTATTATTCTTAAATGTTTTTTACCTATTGTTGGTATTAGTTCTAACGCATGAAGTTTTATTGTTATTGGCTGCGCTATGTTAAATAGTTCTATAAACACATTTTCTCTTTCTGCAACTATTTTTTCAACAATCTGAGGTAGCGTATCCTTAGCGAAAGAAGTGAGGGCATTATAGTCTATTCTACAGTAAATAAATGCTATTTTATCTCTAAACCCCTTACCTATGTAAACTCTTTCACCAGGAGATAGGTTAATTCCTTTTTTAGGTGCTAATTCTAAAAGCATAAAGTAGTCTTCTCCAATTGCTTGAGCTATAGGCTTATTTCTATGTTCTACATGTACGTCTATAGGGTTTCCTGAAGGAAGATAGTCTAATATGTAAGCATAGTCTTCCATGAGCTCTATCTTCCTAGACCTTACCTGCTGAGGTGTTCTATACACTTCAAACACCAAGAACATTTACAAGGGCAGTCGTATTCCTAGCTATTTAAAATATGGGAAAACACGTATTTTAATAGTTGTTACATTATAAGCAAGTGTTTCGTATCTGGGAAATAATTTAGGATTATTATTCTTTAATACATTTAGATACTATTTTAATTATTTCTTCTATTTCTTCACTTGTCAAAGTTACTTCTTCAGATGCTAAAATAGTTCTTACTTCTTCTGGTGTTTGAGGGAGAACATTAACTAGCATTACGCATAGTTCATTGCTTAAGGCAAATTTTTCTTTAAGTTCTTTTATTATTTCGTCGACTAACTCGCTATCGCACTTAGCAAATCTCTCTAAATAGCTTAATGTGGTACGTTGTATATCAAGTCCTTCCTCTTCCTCTAATCGTTTCTTAATAACTTCCTTAACCTTAGATAAAGGAAGAGGCTTCGAAGAAAGAACTTTCTTAACCATGCTCTCCCACTCCATTAAAGTTAAACTATGTGCAACCAACATGCTAATGTTTTATTGTTTAGCTGGAATTAAGTGTTCAGGTCTTATGAACAATATTTTTCTCTTATCTCCTAAATAAACTTCAACCATATATGCTTTCCCACGTGTTCCCACTATAGTGCCTGTTTTACCATGATACCTTCTATGAGGCATACCTGACGTTACTGAGGGGTTTATTTTTATGTGTACCTTGTCACCTACCTTATACTCTATCATTAACCTACTAAGTGGAGGTATAGCGCCTTTTTCCCTAATCGGTTTCTTCAGTAATTTTCTTGTTCTATGCCTGTAACCTTTAGGTGCTTTAACCATTTTTCCAACCTTACAGTATACTTGCTAGTGTATTTATCAATAAATTAGTGGTATTTATTTTTTCCATTCGACATCATTTTACATGCTAACGTTGAGTACGTCTAATTCTATACATTTTAAGTTCTTGTTAATTGTTGATGAGAAGCTTGGATATGTTCTTCCGAAATCTCCATCTACAAGCTCCTTTACATAAAGTCCTCCTTCACATTTAACTAATAGTTCAAAAAGGTTTTCGCATATTCTCTTTGCAACCACTTTGTAAACTTTCTTTTCTCTCAGAACATCAGATCGTCTATGAAGAACTCTTGTAGGTGTTCTCTGGGAAACAACCTTATTACTGAAAACATTTTCTATACGTTTAAGTTCTTCTTCACTTACTTTTACATCTGAAATCACAAGAACCTTATATGTTTTCGCATGGTATTTGGCCTGTTCTTTAACTTCTCTTACCTTATTTTTAGAAGCTTTTCCGTAAAGGAAAACATGAACATAGCCATTACTCTCTCTGGCTACCTTTTTCTCTGCTTCTAATAGTCTTTGTTTTAGAAGCTTTCTAAACTTGGGGTTTTTAAGTTCAATAATCATAGGTCTACCATAACCTAGCATCCTAGCGTCAACATCTTCTCTACCGGCAGCATGAAGTACTACATTTTGGGCATTAAATATTTCAGCTATAGGTTGCAACGATTTCTCTACAGAAAGATCATATTTTAACCTATATCCTTCTTTTTCTAGAATCAACCATTCAACCTGGCTTATTTTTCTACCAAGTTTTATATATCTTCCTGAAATAAAGAGGGGTTTAACAATAATGTCTAACCTATTTTCTACGAGGTTAACTAGAAAAACTATGTCTGGTTCTTGAAATTCTGGTTGTAGTTTAAGTCTTTCTTTAATCTTTTTACCTATTTCCCTTTTTATTTCATTCTTTATGGATTCGTAGCTTTCTATTTTAAATATTCTCATTAACTCTTCTTCTTTAGTAGCTATTTCGCTGGGTATATGTACTCCTACGAGAAAGTTATCAAATTCGTAGTTTAAGCATTCCTTAAGTATTATTTTGGTATATTCTTCTATTACGCTGTCTAAGATATCTCCACATATGTAACATGGCTTCTCTACAATATCTAGCTGTATATTTAATTTCTGGAGTGTTACGTAAAATGGTTGAAACTTTATGTTTGCAGCTATTCTTTTAATTTCTTCCGAACTTAGTTTATTAATCATATAAGGGATTAGCATTGTTAGTAATACTTTAATGGATATGCCTCTCAGTTTATTTGATAAACCCACACCATATGTCGAGTATATTCTTCCTAAACATCTATCACATAAGGGAACTTCTTTAAGTATTTTAAATGTTTTATTTACTATATTATTCAATGCCATGTTGTCTTTCAAGTTTCAATGCTCCTCATTCGTAACATTATTCTAGGAGGTGGTAAGGTACAGAAAACACATTATGGAAACCTTAGTTAATTGTAGTGTAGCATGTTTTGCTCATATTTTAGGAAAATGTCTAAAAATACCTTTTCTCCTCTTTATTTGTTTAAGCATTCTATTCATCATTTTATAATATGTTAATAGCTCCTTAACATCATCCATGGATGTTCCTGAACCTATAGCTATCCGTCGCATACGCGATTTATCTATTTTCTCGGGTTTTACAAGTTCATCATATGTCATCGACTGTATTATTGCAAGCCACTTATCCATTTTCTCTTCTGTTAGTTTTATTTGCTGAGAATCCATGGGTAATGTTAATCCTATACCTGGTATTAACTGTAAAATTTTAGATAAAGGCCCCATTTTTCTTAAAGCTTTTATTTGATGGTATATGTCTGACATTGTTATTTTTCCTGTGGCTAGCATCTTCGTTTGGCGTTTTTCTAGCTCTTCTCTTTCTTCTATTTGTTTTATTTTCTCAACTAAGCCTTTGACATCACCTAGGCCTAGAATTCTAGAAACAAAGGATGGCGGATTGAAAGTTTCTATTTCCTTAACGTCTTCTCCTGTACCTATGAACTTTATTTTAGCTCCTGTAGCTACTACTGCTGATATTGCTCCTCCGCCTTTTGCTGTTCCGTCAAGTTTAGCTATCATTATTGAACCTATAGGTGTTGTTTCATGAAATGCCTTAGCTTGGGCAAGTGCTTGTTGCCCTATTGTTGCATCTAGTACGAGCATTATTTCGTTTGGTTTAATTTTTTCAGCTATTTGCTTCATTTCTTCAAGTAGCCCTTTCTCTTCTTTATGTCTTCCAGCAGTATCGATTATTATTAAATCGTAGCCTTTTCCTCTAAAATACCTTACACCTTCTAAAGCTATTTTTGCAGAATCTTTTTCCCGCAAGTTACCATAAACTTCAACACCAATCTTGCTTCCTAGCTGTTTTAACTGTTCATATGCTGCTGGTCTAAAAGTGTCCGCACAGACAAGACCTACTCTATATCCTTTACGTTTATAGTACAAAGCCAGCTTAGCTGCACTTGTCGTTTTACCGCTTCCTTGAATACCTACAAGCATTAGAACATATGGCTTCTTATCAATGTCTACCTTAGGTTCTTTTTCGCCGCCAAAGAGTTTTGTGAGCTCCTCATAAACGATTTTTATAAACCAGTCTCTTCTTAAAACACCTGGTGGAGGTTCTTCTTTTAAAGCTCTTTCTCTAATTTTCTTACTTAAATTGAAAACTACTTTAACATTCACATCAGCTTTTATAAGTGCTCTTTGCAAGTCTCTTATAAATTCCTCTACCGCTCTTTCATAGGATTTAGGACTACCTATGAACTTTCTTAGCGCATTTCTTAATTCTTCAAGCATTATCTTAAAACACCTTATTGAAGTAAACCCTCAGCACTCATAGGGTTCTTCATCGTTACCTCTGAACTTTAATTCAATCATCGGGCATATTTTACATGTAAGCTTATCTTACTCTCATAATTTTAGCTCTACCCATAACCACCCAATATTCTACTTCAACACCTGGCTTTAGTTTTTCTCTTAAACTTTCTTCCTCAGGTTTTTCTATTTCCATAGTCTCATACGTTTCAAGGTCCATTATTTGCAGTACTTCTCCTAAGTCTGCTAGTATTTGTCCAGTGCGTTTTTCAATAACCGGTACTTCAACTCTATGGCTGACCGGTGCTACTAGTGTCTTTTTTGTTCCAGTAAAGAAGCCTATAGCAACTACATGAGCTTTAGCTGAGCCATGCTTGCCAACTTTTGCTCTAGACATTTCAACTATTCTACATGGTTCACCATCTATTACTATAAAGTTACCTTTCCTTAGCTCACCTAGTTCCGCATAGGTTATGCTCACAATTACGCACCTCGAAAGTAAAAATATTAGCTAAATTATATAAGCTTTACATAAACAAGTCATAACTGCTAAAAAGCTAAGACGGAGGTTTTAAGCCCCATTTCTTTACTCTAAGAGTCTTTACCGTGTCTCTTGTAAAGACTATTGATTATAAATAATAAACATTTAAATTTTAGAATGTACGAAAACCTAAACAGATGGAAACAGAGTATTATGGGGAATATTTTGGTATCAGCATATGTCCTATTGACGGTGAAGACAGGTAAAGAATACGATGTTGTAGATGAGATTAAGAAAAGAGTACCTATGAATAAAATAAGAGACATATCTATAGTTTATGGAATGTTTGATATAGTTATAGCTGTTGATGCTCATTCCCTAGGGGATCTTGAACGTATAGTATTAGAAATAAGGAAAATACCCTACGTAAGCAGCACGACAACGCTAGTTTCAGCTAAAACATAGAAAAGATTAGAGACGTGGAAGGAACAGTGTTGGCGCCGCGGCCGGGATTTGAACCCGGGTCACGGGCTTTCTGTAGATAATCTTCGACAGGCCCGCATACTAGGCCGGGCTATACTACCGCGGCTTTTTCTTCAAAGAATTAACGCGTAGTTAGCTTATAATTTTTACCGTAAGTGATTGCTAAGATTCCTAAGTCTTCCATGACCCCTCTCATGCGTTGGTTTTGTAGCTTCACTAATTTTCCCTGAAATCAGGTATTGCACAGCTTCTTCTACTTTAGTCCCTTCACTAACCACGTAAACTTTGACTTTTCTTGCCTTAAACACCTCAAACGCTCCAGGCCCTATATCACTAACTATAACCGCATCAACATTGTACTTTACAATTGTGAGGGCAGCAGCTTTTCCTCTTTTACGAACGGCTTTAACTGCAGGGTTAATAAAGGAGCTAACTGGTTTATAACCTCCCTCTCTATTGCACTCCAGAATTAGTATATTGGGGCCGGCTATTCCTTCGACGCAGCATTGAAGTGTTTTACAACTTGAAACAACGGCTATGCGCGTAAAATCACCCAATATTACTTCCCACTTACTCTTGCAAGTTTGTGCTTAAGTTTCTTCCTAATAATAATTCCCATAAGATCTACGGAAAAATACTCTAGGCATGTTAAATATTCTTTACTAAAGTATGATTGTTTGCGTTTAGTATCCGGGTTCATAGCAGTTTAAGGATGTGTATGGTGAAAGAAATTTAAGGATTATGGCTCAATAAAACATGTCAGACCTGTGTAGAGGTTCGGGACTCTCGGTTTAAGGAACCTGAAGTTCTTTATGAGGATACCTTAATACTATTTAAAACATCTATGCCCTTAGGTCTCTGTATATGGGTTTCAGCTATTCAGAGGTTTGAAGAATCGCTATATTATAGCATTTTTGACTTATTGCTCTAGAACCTGTATCTTTTAAACTATGCGTATAGGTGCATTAAAATTTCAGAATTATTTTTCTGGTTTAACTTCAAATTCGCAGTATGGATCCCCCTTCGCTATGCATTTAGTCTCTATAGCCGTCATTTTCACACCTAAGAGTGCTGTTAGAACGCCAGCTATCATCCCACGTACTAGGTGGCTAAAAGGTTTTCCTGTTCCAATACCGAGCTCGCATTCGAAGCAGTTATGCACTCTTATAATGGCATATGGCAGTCTAGTCTTAATTTTAACTGTCTCCATGAGACCATAACCTACACAGTTAAACATGCTTTCACTTATATTTCTATAAATTTCCTCAGGCTTCGTTATTCCAAGTTTTTTCGCGGTTTCCTTATGTTTCTTACCGAACTCTAGTCCAGCTTCTACTCCTAAGTAATATAGGAAAACCTCTATTCCGGGGCCAAATTTTCTTATATCCGCTAATAATCCCTTGTATCCGGGCTCTCTAAAAATAACAGCTCTGTCTCCACTCATTGTTAACGGGTTAGAAACAGTATCAGCTATGAAACCATTAATTTTAGGCTTAATAATTATAACTTCCTCAACAAAATCATACTGTTTAACTTTTCTTACAAGCTCCTCAGGTGAAATATCAGAATTCGTGAAGTCTAAGAAAGCTAAAGCTATTGCAGTCTCCCCGGATTGATCTGCTGAATATGCTAAATAAGGGATAACTATGTTATGTTTAGCAGGAATAGCTGATAACTTACTAAGAATACCTGGTCTAACTTTTGACTTTATAAGAAACCCATGAAGCTTCCTACCAGGGCGAACTAGAAAACGCCCTATATTAAATGAGTATCTCATCATATTTCACCTAATGTATCATATTCTCTGAAAAATATATAAGAATCTAGCATGGCAAGATGAAAATCAAAAAAATGCGAACTAATATCATTTACAGGTGTAAACAATAAATTGAACATTTATAGACCATGTGTAATAAGACCTGTCTATAAGTTGGTTCTTATAGATCCTAACTGTTTTAAAGTACTGCAATTAGGATTAACGTCTATTGTGGTTGTCATAAAATTTATGGTGCTGGCGGGCCCGCGGGGATTCGAACCCCGGACCCCCGGCTTAGGAGGCCGGTGCCCTATCCTGGCTAGGCTACGGGCCCTCGGGAAATAAATGTAAACTTAGCTAATTTAAGTGTTAAGTTCACTATACCTACATAGCGCATGTTGCTTAAAACATTTAAACTTTAAACTTAGTTTAATTTAGTTAGCGATTTATCAGCAAGGAGGTAAAGGTTATGGTTTGGACTTGGAGGAGTAAGCTAATAAATAAAGCCGTGAGCAAGGCTGGCATTAAAGGTAAAATAGCAGCACTATATATAATGTCCGGCCATAGTGTGTCGTTTAACGTTAAAGTTAAAGATGGGGTAATAGACTTCGTAGCAAAAAAGAAAGGGGACATATTTGCAGTAGATGTTTATTTGAAAAATAAACCTGTTTCAGCAAGAGAAGTTGAAGATATAGCTAGGAAAGCATCCCAAATAAATGCTAAACCAGTACTATTGATCTATGGTTCAGCAAAAATAAGTGAAGAAGCCTTATCTAAATTAAGAGAATTAAACGTTAAAATTAAAAGGGTAAGGAAAGTGAAGCCTAGACCACATTAACTTAAAAACCAATGAGAAACCTGAATTCTTTAAACTTTATAAATAAGCTAAGATATCATTATTCAGATAGATGCGGGGGTGCCCGAGCTAGGACAAAGGGGGCGGACTTAAGATCCGCTGGCGTAGAGGTTTTCCTGCCGCGCAAGCCTGCGTGGGTTCAAATCCCACCCCCCGCACCAAGTTTTCCCTCTTAATTTTCGCCAT
>Ga0164311_10000254_pt1 | contig 22013 bp, 53 predicted proteins | sample GuaBasSedimGuay2_FD_121796 | JGI IMG/M metagenome (GOLD analysis project Ga0164311, IMG submission 121796) | Subseafloor sediment microbial communities from Guaymas Basin, Gulf of California, Mexico - Guay2, Core 4569-9, 9-12 cm | ecosystem: Environmental > Aquatic > Marine > Hydrothermal vents... | reverse complement strand
CTTGTAAACAGTATAAAAAGTAGTATAAAGGAGGTACTGTGGTGTATGGCAAAGATGCAAAGAAGGACTTAGAAATCCTCCAGAGCCTAACAAAGTCAATACTGGGTTCTTCTAATAAAGAGGAACTGGAGGCCCTAGTAGCCGAAACTAAGAAGATATCAACTGCATGGGGCTACAAATATGGGTATGGAAGTAGTTTTCATACTTGGTTGACAAACAAAGCAACCACATAAAGGAATAGAGGCTATGGATATACCAAGAATGCAAGACCTTAGTGAAATGATAACCAACGTTAAAAAGGCAGCTGGAGAGTTAGAGAGCCTCTGGTGTATGCATGCTCATGGCTGTAAATATCTGATACCAGAGGAAGATTTGAACTGCAGCAATCCTGACCCAAGCTGTGACCCTGTCTGTGAGCACAACAACTGCCCTCTTTTGAAGGAGGAGTAATGACACTGAAAGAGCGCGTGATAGAAGAGATTCGTAAAGGTATCGAAGAAGCCAGGCGTGAAGGTGTAGTGATACCACATGACGTTACTGATGTAGTTATCACACCTATAAAGGAGGTGAATCATAATGGAAACACAAATAATGGTTGAATGTGGTAGTATGATGTTTGCCATTGCGTTATTAATTTTATTCTTTGTACTGTTCTTGAATTACCACCGGCCTATCAAGAAGAGTGTATTCAGAAGGGTACCTGCTCAAAACAACTGGAATGGTGTACCTAAACCAGGCCTAACATGGGACGAGGTAGCCAACGGTACTGAGGAAATTAGTCCGATAATTCCTATGATACTTGAAACAATGCCAGCGTCGTGTCCGATATGTGAAGGCTCTTTGGAAGACTATAAGTCAGCATGGATGAAGTTTAACAGTGGAGGCCAATACAATGTCATAGGGAAGTATTGTGCTAAAGGACACTGGACTCACTTAGACTGCGCATAGGAGATATAATATGTTATTTGATGAAGAAACGCGCTACTGGCAAGAGGAGTATCGCAAAGGTAATCTCGATGATGAAGACATGTGTGGCGAGACACTTGCTTTACTGGACGGCTCAGCAGAGAAGTACCTTAAGATAGCAGTTGTACTAGTATTACTGTCTATCGCAGCTGGTGCCCTCATACACACTATTATCAGTTGGGTGGCCCACAATTAGGAGGTACTATGGGAAAAAGAACCAAGGCGTTAGAGAGGTTGATGACTAACCACATTACTTCAATGAAACGAGCCATTAGATGGGCACGGAATCACGGTGCAGAGTTCGATGAACTCGACATCAAACGAATCGAAAGAAATACACATGTAAAATTCTGCATATACCATGCTAACGACACCATTGAGTGCGGCTGCCATTTCGCCGATGAAGGTACATTGGATAAGATGTGGTCTATGTATTCAGAAGAGGATTGGGAATTCAAGGTACAAAACTGTAGGATCGCTGAGTTTCTGAATCATGTGAAGAATCATCAATCTATAGGCAAGAGCCGTGTTGCAAATAACATCATAATAGATACGGATATTAGCAATCAGTTCACGATGGAGAAAAGACTGCGCCATGACTACTTTGATCACTTCGAGTATACGCACATTAAGCTAACATTCCATATCTATCACATAAAAGAGGATTACTTAGGGGAGGAATAATTATGAATATAGCTGGTCTTATCACAGGAGTAGTAATACTAGTGGTATGGTTGGCATGGCTTCACTGGTATGAGGACGGGCTGTTCGGTGATATGTCTATACCGAATAGTTTTGATGGGTACTATCACAGACATCATTTGCATGGGGAGGAACCATTTTGAGTATAGTCGGTCTTATCATAGGAGTAGTAGTATTGGTAGTATGGTTATGGTGGCTGAAGAAAGCCAGAACTACAACGAAGATTAGATTTGACAGATAGGAGGGTATATACTATGTACATCATCAACGACTATACACCGTTGACAGTACCAAAGAGACTAACATTCGAGCCTGTTATGGATGGTGATAAACATGCGACAGATTTCGACGGGCAAAAGAAGTATACAGTCATGATTAACCATGAGCCTGTTAAATGCGTACGTCAGCACATAAATAGCTGTGTTTGGCCACTTGATAACTACATCATACCAGAGAACAGAAGAGAAACCTTGATAGAAGGATTCAAAGCCCTGAACCAGGAGTTTCCCTTTGAGGTAGGGAATTTCGATTACAATGGTTTTATGGGTAAGGTACAGGAAGGCATGGCACCTTACCGAGCACAGTTTATACGCTGGTCAGGAGATCCCGGCGTAGCAGTAATGCAATGCTCTGACGGTAAAGAAAGATTTATTCCGACGTTTGCTCTCCGTGGCGCATATTTGGCTCTGCCGAACGACAACACTGCATTTGAGGATAAGTTGATGTTCGGCCGTGTTTCAAACTCATAAAAATATTTGATTTTTACGGCTCACGTAATGAGGCATAGGAGGGAAGATGGAACTTCCAGACAAGGAAAAAGTCAAGAAATACGTAGAGTGTGACGGCTTTTGTTTTCACTGTGGATCCGAGGAAATAAGGTCAATAGGAGAATTCGGATCAGATGTGTCTATTGCATGGCGCAAAGCTATATGTATGGACTGTGGCAAAGAATGGCAAGATGAATTCACACTGACTGGGGTATCTTTCGAAGTAGAAAGCGGCGATCGAATTCACATACCAGGCAGCCACACAGACGCAAATGAGGTGAAACCCGCCAAGAAACAGAATCGGTGGGTGGTCAACATTCCAGGAGAGGTGTCAATCAATTGGAAATTATTAAAAGAGCAGAAGAAAGCACTGCTCGATCTTGTACCTGATAATCACATTCTCGGAGGATTGGTAAACATGATAGACGCCATTCAAGACAGATTGGTTGATGATCATGGGTATGATGAACAAGAAATATTCGACTTTCAAGAGGAATCAGATGATAAACTCACATGAAAGAATAGTAATGGTAATAGTATTAGTAATAGTAACGCTGTTCACAATGTCACAGTGTAGTGAGTCACATGCTGGGCCACTAATGCCCGCAGACCATAGTACTCTAACAGTGGAGGCAAAGAATGGGTACTATTGGGATGTTGAGGTTAATAATGGTGAGCCCCAGAGGATACAAGCCATTAGAGATAAAGAGACCAATATAGGTAAACTCGAGTTTGACGTAAAGGATTTGCTTACTCAGCCTGGGGAACATACCATTAGAATAACTGTATACAACTACTATGGTACTACAGCACGAGTTTTTCCAGTAGTAACATTTAATGTGTTCTATAATGGGACTTTTACATACAGAAACAGTCCTCTATATTTGGGGATAAAGTTTAAGCGTATAACTGACTTAAGGACTAAGGAGGAATGATGACTAAGCTCAAAGAAGAACGAGTTGAGGTCTTGATACTGAAGGACTTTCCAGAACCACATGGCAGAACATTTATATCGGTTTATGAGAGAAGCGATGGCCACGTCGTGCTTAAACCGACTATGCCTGAGGTAACCAAAAGGGTGTTGCAAGAACTTCAGCGTGTCGGAATGAATTTCTTTATACAGGCGAAAGACTCAATTATAGTAGCAAAGTCCGCCTATTTGAGTAAAATCAAACCTCTCATCATGAGTAAGCTGACATGTTACTCTTCTTCAAAACTACCAACCCCTGAATTTGATGAGTCGCCGAAGAAGATAGTGCCTAAACACTCCAAGGTTTCTGTTCCGCTGCCTGATAGTGGTGAAAAGGTGGTATTCAACTACACACCGGCTAAAATTGTGCCGAAGCAACCGGCGATGCTGTCCATAAGCTGTGGAAACAGAACTATCACTTTGTTTGCAACCAGGAAGAATCTCAAAGCATTTCTTATTGGCCTGAAAGACTGTATCAAGATGATTATCAATATAGAGAGGCAAGCATGATTATTGGAATAAACAACCGCGTAATGCTAGTAGTTATCGATGAGCATGATTTCCCATCACAGAAGAGGTTTAATGCATTCAAAAAACATATGATGGATGCCGCGTATTCCAAATCATATTTCTTACTACACCACTATTGTATTGGTTTTGATGATGAACCATCGATAAGAGGAATTAATATTCACAAAGACATTCGACAATTAAGAATAGAATTGTCCGGCTGGGGGAGAGCACACAATTTCGTTATAGAGAATCCAGCATACCTTGCTAAACACGGAGCGCATATCACTAAGCGCGTAGTCAATAATCTGAATCATAAAACTAAAGGCAGGTGTAAGAGTATCTGGTAGAAAGGAGTGTGTTAATGCCAAAAGCTGAGAAGAAACGAATACAGATACATGGACTAAACAGACCTTACAGCTTAAACAGCACAATAAACTTTGCATGGGTATCATCCCCAGCAGAGGGCAGAAGACAGGTAAGCGAGTTCCACACATGTCGTGATTACATCAATGATGATCTCCTCTCATTTTACAGTCAGGATGACCACAGGATTCCTAAGGAAGGTGTCACTATAGATACCGAGCGGTTCAGACTTCTAATAGCGATAGAATTGTCAAAAGATAACTACGAAGATTGGAAGCAAGCCTTGTATAATGCTAAAAACATTATCAACATTTATGAAGAATTGGCTGGGTTTAGCAGAACATCAGTGTTGACACGTGTGGATTACACATACAATGGTAAAACGACAGATAAAGTGAAATATTGCTGGCTGTTAACTGGCCCAAAAGAGTGGGTGAGGTATTCACAGTTAGTGTCCATGGTGACTCTAATATTCCGCGCCGTCACCAGGTACAAAAATGCTGATGGCCTGGAAACAATTGAACAAGTGGAAGACTATTGGCGAAAACTCATCGAAGAAGCGTCTAACGCATGCAGCAAATTCAGGCATTCAGATAGTATTGAATACCTGCCAAATTGCTGGCGGAAGTTCCACATGATGATGAAATGGCATGACAGAATTTTTACCTTAACTGGGAACCAGGCTCACAATGAGGCCACAAACTGGCATTCGTGTGGTGGTATTAATTCCCTGTGTAGTTTTAAAACGCATATAGATGGAATTGACCAACCAATGCGGAAAGCGTGGAAAGAATGGCAACAAAAATATCTAAAATAAAAGATGAACTAAATATACATCTAACGTTTGAAGAAAAAGCTTCTTGGAATTTATTGAAAGAAATGTCTTTCCAAGAAGCCAAGAGCACATTCCATCTGTGGTTTGCCAGTGATAGAGAGGCCCAACGCAAGCTTGAGAATGCCGGCAAAATAATCCTTGTAAATGATTTTAATGGTGATGCATGTATCAAAGCACACCCTGATTATAAAGCAGCTAAATCAACGAACACTGGGAACTGCGCAAGTATTTGGTAGTTCGGAGATTAAGATGAAACGTGTAAGAAGAAACGATAAGCGGAAGAAATGTAAGCGATGCGGATCGTCACTCAAACGAAGACTGTGGGTATATCCCATTGGTTGTATAAATTCTGAATGCAGAAACTATTACAGAAGGAGGCGCGTGTATGGAACGAAAAGATCTTATTAGAGCACTGGGTATGCTGCCACAACCAGTTGACCCCAACATTCCAGCAGGTGCCTATCCACTGGTTAATATCTTCACAGGCAGAGAGATGCCAGCAGGTTGGTACCTTGCTGATGGTGTGTGTATGGCAGCGTATGAAGGATATAGTAAAGGAGGTGTTAATAATGGCTCCGATAATGGAGTTTAAAGATGATTACAGATTTCTTTCCAATTTTTATCCATCGCCCTTTGTTTACAACGATGTATATTTCTCAACCAATGAGCACTTCTATCAAGCACATAAGGCAATTGATAGAAACGATTTTCTGCAGATAGCTCAGGCGCCCACGCCAGGGGCAGCCAAGAGAATGGGTGGAACTGTGGGGTGTGTGCATCAGTGGAATGTATATAAAGAGCAGATAATGTATGTAGGACTTGAACACAAGTTCCACAACAATCCACATCTTAAGCAAATGCTCATAGACACAGGCGACCGCATGTTGATGGAGGGTAACTGGTGGGGTGATAAGTATTGGGGAATATGCCTCAAGACTAACGAAGGACAGAATAGACTAGGCCATCTGTTGATGATACTGCGTGGCCAAACGGGAGGTGTGTAATGCATCAAAGAATACCAACGCAATCGGCTAATTTCTTTGTCAAGGATATCATAACAAAGTTTAAGTATGTTTTAGGAGTTTATATAGCATACAAAAGATTAATTCGTTCAACCGAGGTGCTTATGGAAATCACGGAAGACTTCCTGGTGCCTCAACGTTTCGTCATTGTGACGAAGACTGACAAAGCGTACCTTAAGGTAAAGAGGATACTTGAGGATTTGGGGCTTAGGCGCGAAATTCCCTCATGTCGGCACTACTTGCTCGGTACTGTTGTAAGTGTGAAAATTGAACAACCGAGTGAGTGTGAAATCTATGAAAACTACAAACGATCAGGTAAATGGGAGATTGTATGATCACTATCGACGGTAACAGTGGAACTGTGATGCAACCGGGGAAGACATTGGTGTCTGTAGCCTTACTCAAAGAGTATGAATCAGGCACCCCTGTCTTCGTAAAGTGTTATCGAAAGTCTAATACCTGGACGCTGCCGCATACTGAGATAGATTATACTAATACCAACAACCCCGTGAACGTCATGATGGATGTGATAGATGAGTTGAACCTTGAGGCATTCGATATATTATCTGCTGAACCAATCGTCGATATGATTGATGAAGACAAGCCGGCCAGGCTTATTATATATCTGGCCAAGGCCGGCAACAGAATTCATGCGTACCAATTGTATTCTACTCCCGAGGATGAAAGATATCGCATATCACGGTTCATGCATCAGAATCAAATCTTTGCCATGCATAAATCAGTTCTTCTTAATCTATATATCACATATTTGAGGAGTATAGCATGATAGATATAGTAGTATTAATACTTCTGTATATGGTAAGCTTCGTGCTCAATTACAGCCTTATTTTTGCGCACCTGCAACGATCTGGCCCAGAGATATACAATGCCCATGAAGCGGGAAGAATAGTCAAGGATGTTAAGTTTGCTGTGGTTATGTCTTTGGTTGGATTTTTAGGTACACCATTTATATTCTTTCACACCCATACAAATACTAATCACATCTTCACTGGATTTTTGTTAATACCAACGACAGACAATACTTACTGGGAGAATGTGGCAGATGCTCAATATCAACGGCATCAACAATATAAACACTCTCATCATGCGAATTCTGAACAACGGAGTCCTTTTAGCAGCACTGGTAGACTTAGTACCTATCATAGATACGGTAACATAGCACCTCCCCCGCCGAAGATGAAGCATGAGCGCGCAGAGAACGACACGGACGGAAGGTGTAAATCTATTTGGGACTAACACAGTTAGCCCCATTAAGGATTGAACTAATAAGGAGGTAGTCATGGCAATGAGGATGACTGAATATGTAAATTCCTATGGTGATATATATAAGATACCCAGGAAGTCTCTGGTGTTCCTCCGTAACAGGCCCAAGAAGCATGTGCTGGCCGAGGTAAAAGAATTGACACAACGCATCAAGAAGAGGCATCCCAATGGTGCCTCTATAACCCAGCGCGATGCATCACTCGAACTGGGGATAAAGATGAAGTTGATAAGGCAAGTGTTCTCCGACCTTATAAAGGAAGGGGCGATTAAACAGGCTGGCGAAGACAGGTTCAGCATACAGTAATAGGAGAGAATATGATGTGGACAGAACTTCGTGCTGAATTTACCAAAATGGCAGTCGAAGACCCACTTATAGCATTATTAATAGGCCTAGCATCCATACTGGTAGTGGTGTTTGTGTTAATGGCAGTCAAAGCATTGTCGCCTAATAAATTCTTTACGTTTGGAAATATTGGCCGCCGGATACGTAATACTATGCTGTACTTTGGCGGCGCGGTATTGTATATGCTACAAATTCCAAAGAAACTACTCAAGGCAGCCGCTCTTGCCAAAGTAGTGCGTGAGGAGAAAAGATACAAACAAGTTAAAGCAGAAGCACGTAAGTTAGTTAGTGAAATGCCTAAAATTAGAGTAGAGGTGAGGGGGATAGATGCCTATACCTACTGCTATGACTGTGACATCCACTATAATAAAAAACTACCCGAGTGTCCGAATTGTTTTGCACAGAGCCTTGCAGAAGGTGATGCCAAGGCAATCTTTAGTGTGCTTAAGGGAGTTAGGGAATTCAGATACCTATCATTTGATAGGGAACAAGACCTTATCAAACTTGTCTGTGAAAAGATGGTGGGTGATACGGTCGATGACTTCGGTAAGAAGGAATAAGTTATGGGTAGAATGCTGAAGAAAAAGAAACAAAAGACCAAAGGTAGAAAGCCAAGAGAAACTGATAGTGTGCTGTCTACTCAGACAAATAAAGCTCGATTGTTCAAGAGACTTTATTTAACTGAGAAAGAGCGAGAGGTGACTGCTAAGTCAGACTATGCCAAAGCAGAGGAAAAAGTGGTTAGAATGTTGAACAATGACTTTAAACCCATAATAAACAACGCCGAACCTAATATGGTAGAGGTAACAGAGCTTGGTTCGGAAAAGAAAGAGTTTATTGACATAGAGGGCGGTGGCCTATTGATAACCTCAGACGTACCTGACAATGAGACATTCCGCTGGGTAAGCCAGGAAATTTCGGATTATGAGGCCAAAGAAACAGTGGGCAATTTAACACCTGAGCAGAGATACGACAAGGTTGATACGGACGAAATAGCTGCTAAGATAAGACAACTTCATGCAGAGATGAAGTCCGAGGACGTAGCGAAGAAATTTGAAGAGTTTGGCACAGTTTTAAATGACGCTGTCAAGAAGAATGAAATCGGCCACACTTATGGTGAATTCGAAGGCTACAGCTATAGTGATGAGATGCCAGAGCCAGCTGAAGATGATTACGAAAGTGATGAAGATTATTTCATAGGTTTTGATTATAAACAGAATAATAACGGGCCACTCTCTGGTATTGAACCAAGTGCGGAATCCTTATCATTCATGTATGACATAGCTCAATATCTTGGCTACAATGAGGAAGAAGAAATGATATCCGATGCTATATCTATCAGCCTGGACGATGCTTTCGAAATACATCGGACACAAGAAATAGTCAACAAGACTATTCAGTATGGAAGAAATATTATGTTGAAAGGTGGCGGCTACAATAGTATGAAAGGAGGCTCGACAGGTAGATGTGAGTCTATTTGGTAGGAGGTGCCATGAAACGATTACATTTATGTAGTATGTTCTCATACTTTGACAGCTCACACAGTTGTCTTACCCACTGTGAAATGCCTCCGCACACCAAGGAAGGTCGTATCGCAGAATACAGAGTGACAAGGCATGCGGTACTGGTGACATGTAAGCGGTGCCTAAAGAAACTGCAAGGGCGATAGGAGGTAGAATGCAATGCGAGATATGTGGTTCAGAAATGATACCAGTATTATCTGGTGATAGTAGTATTCCCGTTATGCGTTGTCCAGATGATGGTTGTTACTGGGCGTCTAAAGAAAGATGTGTCATATGTGGAAATCTTACAAGTGTCAAGGTTGGTGACCATATAGATGGCAGGGAATGTTACCATGAAGGTGTTGGTCAACTTTGTGGCCAATGTGAATTCAATCTTTATAGGAAAGGAAGGTAGTGACATGAACATAGGCATTATCATAGTAGTAGTGATAATGGCAGTATCAATGTCCATGGGGTTCGGGCTTATGATCTCGCTTCCCGTGGTTATGATACATGTCTTACCACCTGTGCTGCTTCTTCTCTCGTTTAATTACATCGGACAGTTCATCAAGGAAAAAGGGAAGGGCTTTATGCAGAGAGGATCAACTGGCATTATGGTCTCACTACTTTGGTGGATGACATTTGACAGTTGCAAAATACTGGGGAATTACTCTAACCATGGAACACTGCCAGAACTCCACCTGGATAGAATACCTTGGATACTCGGTATCTATGGTACAGTAATAGTAGTAGGTGGTGTAGCCTATCTTATCAGAAAATTATTTAAGATGTACCCGAGGAGGTCTTATGGTCATAGATATCATAACTATCGATGAAAATTTCAATGATATACTTCATGATGAATGCAAAGAGATATCACTCGCTGACTTAAAAGAAAGGAACGAGTGGTATACTGAGCTCGCAGACAATATGCTTGATACAGTAAAGGATATTGATGCTCTCGGCTTGGCCGCCAATCAGATTGGTGCCTCCATTCGTATGTTCGTACTGGCAGATGGTGTAGTCATACTTAATCCTAAGATTATCGCTAAAGTTGGTCGGGTAATGTCGTATAATGAGGGTTGTTTAAGTGTGCCTGGTCTTCGCTTCAACATCAAACGGCACAAAATGGTTGTTGTCAAGGGGGTTGACCTCTCGGGTGAGGAGATTACTTACAAAGCCAGCAACAAACTAACCGCCTTTGCTATTCAGCATGAGATGGACCACCTCAATGGATTTACTTTAATGGACCTTGGCAAAGAGGTGTGATGATGCTTGAATCAGTGGGTGATACGATATTAGCTCTTATGTTCATTGGTCTTATCCTGCTCAGTATAACGTTAGCAGGAGCTGGGTTTTTGATCGCTAAGATCTGGTTAGAAGAAATGTTCAAGCGTTACCATGAGCACCAGATTCCAGATGGGGAGATTGGCTTGCATCATTTTAAATTAAGTAATGATACTAAGATATTCACAGTAGTGAACTTACTCATATGCTTCACAACGGTGGTGTTGTTTCTTATAATCTGGGGTTGGGTCGTGGATGCCAGTCATGAAATGGATAGGCGCACAGCGCTCGCTTCAATAGAAGAAGAGAAGAAAGTACTAATGTACCAGCTCAAATTGTACAGAGAGGCCGCTGACTGGACAATTGGCGGCAAGCAAAAGCTGACAAGATATCTAACTGACCAAGTTCCAAAGAAAGAAACCCTTTATATAGTTGGAGGTTTAAATGCCCTGGTCGCAGACCACGGCGCTTTGAAAGGAGTTCAAAGTGACCATATCGTTCAAGAGGGAAGTGAGGAATGTGTTCAAGAAGTTAGCCAGGCCAGAACAAACTATAGAGAGAATACAAGCGGGTTTCAAACGACTTGGTCTGAAAGAGGATTATAGCACTATCAACACAGTCCCACATGCGTTCTCCACTCATATATCTATACCAGACCTGGCTATGCACGCCAATGGCAAGGGCTTATCTAAAGAACTATCAGAAGCATCAGCATATGCTGAAATGGTGGAACGGTTATCTGCTGGTCTACAGAATCTTGAACTACACCCATACAAGCAGTACTATGGTGAGTCGGTTTCAATTAAAGATAGATTCGATACCTTCACTTACCTGCCCGGTTATGAGAGGGAATGGCAGGACGCCATACCCAATGCTATACGAGTGGAAGACTTACTTAAACACGTCAAACACTTGAAACAAGCAGACTTTGATTTCATCAAAAGCAGCTCAGAATTCACTAGTCACTGGGTGAATGGCCACTCACTATTGAACGACCGTCAAGTGAAAGTACCACTCATGTTAGTGCGTTGGATTAGTGCTACTAATGGGTTGGCAGCGGGAAATACTATGGAGGAAGCCATACTACACGGCTCATACGAGTGTATTGAACGCTACGTGGCTATCAAAGCAGTCAAGGAAAAAATGACATTCCCCACTATTACTTATGAGTCCATTAGAATTCCTTATATAAGAGAAACACTCGATGCATTGTACAAGGATGGTATCGAGTTCACTATAAAGAATATGTCAATGGATTTAAACGTGTATATTACTGGTGTCATGTTCGTCAACCACAACGTATCCAAGGACTGTTTAGAACACCATTCGCTTAAGGTTGGGGTGGCACAGGACACAGAAGAAGCTCTTGCTCGTTGCCTAACTGAAAGGTGTCAGGGGACTAACCCAGTAGAAGAAGCTGTGGGTGCTACACTAATAGACAGAGGTGCTAACGACTACCTCCCTATATTTTTCAAAGGGCTAAGTCCTAAACCATTGGATTTTATGAAGACAGGTGAGCGACAGGATTTTCACAGTGGCGACTATTCCCACACCATAGCTGAGCTTAATGCGATTAAATCCACCTGCGAGATACTGCGGACAGATTTAATAGTAATAGATCAGACACACCCAGTGTTGGACTTTCCAACAGTCAGAGTAATTATGCCCGGTATATCAGATGCAATGCGGTACTGGGATCCAAACAGATTAACAAAGGAAATGATTGCTGACACGTCCAAAGATGACAAGGCGAGGGACGAGTTGATTATCAAAGTGATGAGGACGTTCAATAAGGAGTAGCCATGGGTGACTTAATAAGTCCAAGACCTATTTTCAAGAAGGATGAAGTACCAAAGAATAAGAAAGTTGAACGTTTGTTGATGGGGTCACAAACGTCAGGTATTGTCTTCGATGTGGCCCGTAAGGGGCTTACGGTTAATGGTTATTACCCTGGTGGTGCCAATGGTACGTTATATGGTATACTCAGCAAACCTATAGAGATACCGTGGGACGAGTTGGATAAGATGAGGAAGGAAGTTTTCAGGGTGGGCAAGAAGAAAGTACAGATTGAATTTGACATCGATGATAACCCCAATCAGAAATACCTTGACAAACTGCCAAAGGTGACTATATTAGGTAAGAGGTATTATATCGATGCAAGCAGGAAAGAAAGACGGCCTGTTGACCACCCAGAAAGGGTATATACGTTCTAAGAGATGAACATGCTGCATTAATGCAGCGTATCGGTTCAGGAGGAACCAATATGGCAACATTTGCTTTTGAAAACAGCCCGCAAGACAGTCCACCATCGGCCGAAATGGTAACAAAGAAGTGGGTATGTGAACACTGTGATTGGGTACAGAAAATCAAGATACCGGTGGGTCGGACTATTAATATAGTGTGCTTACAGTGCGGGCGTACCAATACATTAGAAACGTCAGTAAGTGTGGTTGGTACAGTCTCAGTAGCGAAAAAGAGGTATGCACACCTTGAGTCACGGCTGAAGGTTAGGAAGAGATGGAAGTGTAAAGCCTGCAAACTTAAACAAGAAGGTATGTTTTTGGCGAATACAACAGATGAAATAGAGTGCAACAGGTGTGGGCAACTCAATAGAATAGTAGTGGCGGCTGATGAAAACTATTGGGAACCATCTAAATCTGTTGTTAAACGCATTACGTGTGATGAGTGTGGTTTCGAACACTCATATCTGGACACACCACCCACACAATGTGGTGGTTGTGGTACGGAGATGAGACGGCAACGGCCGGCAGTGACAGGCATAACAAGTGGTAGAATAACTTCAGCGGCCAGTAATCCTGCGTCAAGACCACGGCTCGACCAATACAGAACTACCTGCAATGCATGTGGCTATATACATGCGCATAATGGGGCACAGCCAGAGAGATGTCATCGTTGTGAAGAATACTTAATAGCCAACTCTAAAACTGTAAAAATACAATCAAGACCATCGCCGTACGAAAACAACGGAAGATATGGAGCAGGCGGTAAACCAATAAAATCACCAGGTAAGAAAAAGAAGATGACATACAGACATACAGCTGCCCTTGGTGTATATAATCCTAACAAGCGATATAAAACAGATGGCAGCGATTCTGCCCAAATTAAGAAAGAAACAGCCACATGCCAGGAGTGCGGCCATTCAACAGCTTTTCATCCGTTCTTTGCCGGGCCAACCAGATGCGAAGAGTGTGGTAGTGATAATATATCAAAACCAACAGTGAAGAGGAAAGTAAGCAACACTAAGGCTGGCAAGTGCGAATCCATCTGGTAAGATGGACACCGCGTCAAGCGAAAATATATGGTAATGCAAAGCATCACCGACAACTTAGTCGGAGGTAAGAACTTCCGCCGTAGAGGTAAAAAGGAGCTAACATGCAGGAAATGCGAGGGAATATTCTTAATATAACCTCTGGTATAATATGCCATCAGGTTAATTGTTGTGGTGTTATGGGGGCAGGACTTGCCTTGGACATCAGGAACAAATGGCCAGTGGTGGCGAACGACTACTTCGCGCGACATAATTCAACAGGTGTTCATCTCGGCGACATTATAATATCCCATGTAGACAAAGTAAATGATTTATACGTAGCCAGCCTGGCCGGACAGGATCAGTTTGGCAAAGGTGTGGTATTCACTAAATACAACGCGCTGAGAATGTGCTTGGCCAAGGTAAACTATTGGAATGGCCGTAAGCATGTAATATATATACCAGTTGGTATGAGTTGTGGCTTAGCTGGCGGTGATTGGGACACAGTAGTGGGAATCATAGCGGCGGTAGTACCAGACGCTGTACTAGTAAAATATGGAGTATTATGATGGCTAACACAATAGATATGAAATGTCCAAACTGTAGTTTAGAAAAGAAATACATACAGAAAAATTACGGTATAAGGGCGGAGTGCCTTAACTGTGGGCATATTATTCATATACCAGGTGCCAAAACAAATCGTGGTGACATTGGTAGATCAAAATGTCCCAATTGTGGGCACATGCAAGCACATAAGATAAGGGGTCACAAACATGTGATTACTTGCAATAATTGTGGGGATAGATTTCCTGTTGAAATGCCGAAAAAGCCAAGGGAATGTCCTAAATGTGGCCGCGTTTACGACGTAGATGACAGATTCGCATTATCCAGATGTCCTTCATGTAAGACACCGTTCAAACGTGCCACAATACACATAAGTAAACAGGGACGTTGCAAAAGCATCTGGTAAGATGCTTTCGCGGGCAAAGGCAGCAAAAGTATTTGATAGGAGGCTATGAGACTATGATAACAGTGAGAACCAAAAATAGCAAAGTATATTGTAGTATCGAGTGTTGTCATTGTTTTCAACATATAACATACAGGGGCGGAGACTTAGACGAGTGCCCTTACTGTATGGAAGAACTACCACAACCACTTGACCTGATAGATAGAATGAAAACAAGAATCGCTTACTTTTTCATCGGAGATGAATGATGATTAGAATAGAAGTACGTGAAATAAACAAGTGGACAATAATGAAATTCAGATGTCCATTATGTAATTCCGATGATAGTTTTACAGCCGTTACAACATCGCCGTACCATTGTTGGAACTGTGGTGATATATATCCACGGGCGTCAGATATGATGAGACACGTGAGCGACAGGGTGCACTATTATAAGTTAGACAACTGATCGGAGATTCAGGTGATTACTTTATTGCAACTGCCAAAAGAACACAGAGCGGCGATTAAATGCCCAGAATGTGGTAAGAAGGACTATTTTTATGATAGTATGTCATCGCCATTTCATTGTTCACGGTGTTTTAAAATATATCCAATCATTATGCCGTTAGTTGACAGTAAATATTTTAGGTTACTATATTTCCAAAGAGGTACAGTGGTAAAGAATGGTTAATTGGGGGTGACATGATCACAACACAGGAAAGTATGGAGCCCATGATGAGGGGCCAACGGACATTGTTTACATGCCCAAAATGCAACGCAAAAAATGCTGTGTTCGTATCGACTAACCAAATCTGTTCAGCATGCAAGAAAAGCATACCAAATGTATTTAAGTTAATAAATGATGTTGAGTACAGAAAAGATCACTATATGGGTATCGTAGCTATACTAAGTGTGGTAAGATAGGAGACGAGATGCCTCGATTTACGAGCCGTAAAAACTGGAGGTCTTTATGATTAGGATAGTTCTTCCTCAATTTAGAACAAGTGCCCGAGACATCGATAAGTATATAGAATGTTGGCACTGTAAAGGTGGAATATCGTTCAGCCAGGTTGTTCCTGCTATTTGTCCTAAATGTAAAGCCAAACAACCATTTGCTGAGCATTTTCTGGGCGTGAATAAGCTCATAGTAGAGCATGCGAAGAAACGATATTATAAAGAGGGAGAGATAAGCGATGCTACGAGTTACAACTTCCATTAAGGGCCCATTGGAACACGGCCAGCCTACATCATTTGCATGTCCACAGTGTACGGACAGTATAAGTTTCTACGTGTATGTATCACCACGCTGTGGTGAATGTGATTTGAGATTTATAAGGATAGAACAATTAATGGAAATGAAATTATCAGCAAGAATAGGCTATTATAAAGATGGAGAGATATAGACATGTTAAAAATAATAGCATTGGCAAAGATAGCGCCGGCCAATAGAAGGCGGATGTTCTTTACATGCAAAGGCTGCGGTAAAAAGAATTGGTTCAGTTATGGGGTGCCAACAATGTGTCAGAATGTGTACTGTGGTTGTGAATTCTACAATGTGGAAGGTCTATTGGAAAAGAAAGAGGCGACGATGATGCACTATTACGAAAAAGGAATAGTATAATGCTTCACATAACCATGAGGAATATGGAAGATAATTTCAAAGTATACAGAGGGCATTTCAATTGCAGTATCTGTGGTGGTATAGTGTGGTTCTTCAGGAACCAGGACGCACCATCAAATTGTCCATATTGCCAAGAGCCATTCGTTAAACTGTATGGACTATTGAATGGATTTGTCTTGGCTAAGACCAGATACTACAAATATGGAGACGAATAACAGTTTGCACCATTGTAGCCGGAGGCAATAATGTTTAAAGTAACTGAAAAAGGAATAATTGAAGAAGGGGAGCCTTGGGACATCACATTAGATGATCATGCCGAGATATGTGAGATATTCACAGCAGTGGAAAACTATAGCCCACTCGAGAAAATCGATGGGGTATGGCAGCATATGTTTGAAGACAATCACACAAAAAGGTTGTTATAGCTATGATTAACTTCGTTAACCGCGAAGATCGGAGGTCTTGGTGATTAAAATAATGATACGCAGTAGAGACCTTTCGTTTGAGAACTTGGTAGGTCATATAATGTGTCACAGCTGTGATGCTAAAATATTGTTTTATTCTTTAGAGCACATGATACCATACTGCCCTTACTGTTCAGCAGACTTTCAGTTATATGAGGGCTTGGTCAATCAAGAAATCTTCGATAAGAGGAAACATTACTTCACTGGAATATGATTGGAGGTTAAAGTGGAATTTTTTACTGCTGACGAACATTACGAACACGCAGAAGTAATCAGACATTGCGACAGGCCCATCAAGAGTATTAAGCAAATGGACCAGCATATCATATTCAAACATAATGAAGTAGTCACTAAAGATGATGAGGTGTGGCATATAGGTGACTTCTCTATGCTATCACCTGAATTTGCTGGTCGTGTTGAACGTAAACTGCGAAAACTCAAAGGTAGACATCACCTCGTACTTGGTAACCATGACAGGATAAAACCATTCAACTATGTAAACATGGGATTCACATCGGTGCACACCGTCTATTGGTTCGAGAAGGCCGGATACAGATTTGTTTTGGCTCATGATCCATCCGTGTATACAGTATGCAAAGATACAGATGTGTTCCTGCATGGACACATACACAACTTGTTTAGGCATCTACTGCCGGCAAAGAGGGTAATCAACGTAGGTGTGGATGTGTGGAACTTCGCACCTGTTAGCTTTAAGCAGATACTGGAACTGCTGTATGAGTACGACGCCAGGCCGGTGGGGGGTTGAAATGTTTTCATTAATAGTACTGTTCCTTGTATGCTTGTACATGGTGTTTGGATACCCTATAACAGATGGAGTGCCCAAATCTTTAGCCGAATTGTCTATAATCTTGGGATTTTGGGGAGCGGTTATAGTATTCTTCCTCATTATAGTATTAGTATATCAAGATATGACTTCTATGATAGAGGACAGAAATAGGCGGTCTAAGTTCAGTTGGGGTAAAGAGGAAGAAGATTACGTGGATGCTGACTATGAGGAGGGTCCTTGACATATATGAAAGATTTAATAGGTATTGGTGAAATAAGAATAGAAATGACATTGGAAACAGACTCCACAATGAGCCAGACATTCGTAACCGGAGATTTTGCTGAGGTTATCCAGGCAGTCATGGAAAGAACCAACAGAGTAACAATCAAGCAGGTCGATGTACTACCAGTGATAGGGCCAATCCATCGCACTGCTGGGTTTACTGGTTAGGAGATAAAAAGGAGTTAATATGACCGCACACTGTGCGGCGTATCAACTCAAAAAGGAGTTAATATGACCGCACACTGTGCGGCGTATCAACTCAAAAAGGAGTTAATATGTACGGTCCTTATGCAGGAATGGGTATGACAGTGCCCATGATAAAAAGTAATATAAAAATAGTGAAGAGAATTAATGGCACAGATAATACACTAACCTCTAACTATTCTGGATTCGATTTTGGATTAATCGGCGCAATAAAAAACGTGCTCGCAGGCGATAGAGACATAGATCATGCCGTCATTAAGGTACGTGAGGAAGAGGAAGATTGGGATGGTTTTAACGAATGGGGTATGTGTTAAAGCCTGGAAATAAGATGGTGCTAAAAATAGGAGAGGACTATGTTTGTAAAGTGCCATACTACAGTTGATGCATATACCGCGCGTAATAGAAATGCGGTGATAACTTCTTATAAAGGTTATGACAAGAACCTGATAGAAACAATAGAAGAGGTTTTCAAAGACAACAAAGATATAATAAAGGCCAAGATTGAACACCGTGCCGAGGAGGAATTTGAATATGGACACTTCTAAACCACGTAGGGAAGACCGCGTACCAGTTGTCGAAAAGTGTGAAGGGTGTACACGCACAGAGGTAATCAATGACGAGGAACTCTGTCTGGCTTATCTCACACCTGCCATACACTGGCGGCTTGGACCTTGTCCGTTAGGTACGCATGTCACCACCTTAGTTGGTGAACAGCAACAGGGTAAGAAGCGAGTTGGTCAGCAAAAACAGAAGAAAGGTAGATAATGCCATTAATAAGGTGCGACGTAAATGTCACGTATATAAATGAAAGAGGAAATATGGAGGTAAGTTGGGCCTCTAAACCTGGTGGTATGATTACAAACGTCTACAAATTATTAAAAGATAGGTATGAAGGCAGGGAGATAAGACAGGCTGAGATTGAACTCAAAGAGGGAGAGTAACACCCGAATATACAATCAATAAGAGGGCCGGTGTCGGAACTCGGTAGACGATCAGGACTTAAAATCCTGTGGGCGCAATGCCCGTGAGGGTTCAAGCCCCTCCCGGCCTACCAGACAAACTAAAAGGAGAGTGTATCATGGCTATCGAAACTAAGATCGGATTGGAAGCAGAGTTTCTGTTAAGGGGTACAAAAGGAAAGATAATTGTACCACCGTCGTACTGGGATCGTGATGGATTTCCATTGTTGGCGGAGATTCGCGGGAAGGAAGGCAAGACACCTGCGGAAGTGGTAACAAATTTTATGGCCAAGAAGATGGAAATCATGGAGAAGATGAGTAAGACACACACCATGGATTTTGCAGTGATGGAGCGCATTCCACTGGCCTTATATAAGGAAGCCAATCGCCAAATTAATCATGACGAGAAGGCAGAGTCGGTTGGTCAAGTTCGAAACATTCATGGTGTCGACATTGGTGATATGACCGATCAAATCGTTGCAAAGAATAAGATCCAGGGTATCAACGTCAGCTGCGGCCTCCATGTACATTTTTCATGTGAGGAAGCTGATGAGATAGAGGTCGAGGATAGAAAATATAAAAGCGTTCGTATTCCACTTGGATTTACTTTTGCAAACACTGTAGCTGAGCCAACCCAAGCGGGGATAGAAGCGATTGCCGAACCGTACATTGACCTCTATAGAAATGAGGGATACGAGGTAAAGAAGACACTCAAGGCAAGGGCGAGCCGTCTTACCAAACCTGCTGTTGTCCATATCGTAAATGAAATGGACAGGCTGTTCTTTGATCGATTTGCTCCGCCAGTGGCCAAACGCACCAAGTACAGACAACCAGGTTTCTACGAATTGAAGCCTTATGGTTTCGAATATCGATCACTGCCGTTTACGTTGGAGGTGGAGGCTTGTCTTTTTGAAATCGCTTCCGAAGCGTTCAAGATTCTGGAAGACGTTAACAGTGTTTAGTAGTAAGTCGAGGGGAGTTCTTGGGGTTATGACACTGGTCTATTTATAGGCCTACTGGGAAGGTGTAAAAGCTGAGGTAGACTTGCCACTAACAAAAGGAGATACGTTATGATGACAAAAGCACTGGTTAAAACAGAGCCGATCATAAGAGCGTCTGACTCGCTGTCTAAGATAAGCGAAATGATTACTGACAAACTTAAACGATGGGATGTCTTCGATCTAAATGTGAGGCTCTCTGCTGTCAAACGGATTCTCACTGCCCGTGATTTAGAATACAACCATCCTGAGTTCGAAGCTGATGGTGTGGTTGTTATAGTTGTTGGTAAAAAAGGCGCAGATTTTGATGAACACGAACGTAACCGTTAAAGATGGAAAAGATATCCCAAAGGTGTCATAATGAGTAAACATAAGATACTACGACTTCCATTTTATTGTGACATAGAAGATGAAGACGACTTCTATTGGTTCAATGACCGGATGGTATCTTCTTTTGAGAAGATGGCCCCTGTATTTAACAGATACGGTATGTATCTTGATCGGTTAAATAGTGTTGCTTGGGTCGAAACGATGTTCGGGTGTTGGAAACTTCCTGATTTTAAGGAATTTCACCACCAGTTGGATTATGTGGCCAATGATGAGTACATCCTACCAAAGAAAGTAGTGGCTGCATTAAACGTACTTCGGAATTATAGAATGCTGAGTAAAGTTCTAAGAAGCAAATTATATAAACATGAGTGCGCTATTATGTTGAGAGAAACTTATCGCAACGCCAGAAAGTTTGTACTTGCAATGAAAAAAGAAGTATAACATTAGGGGAGTTATCCCGTACATGGAAGCGGTCTGGACTGTAAATCCAGTGTCATTGCGACTCGGGTGGTTCGAGTCCACCACTCCCCACACAATAACATCATAAGGAGACATCATGGGTTACTACGTTGTAAGTGAGTATGATACTAATATCAAGGAAACTGACAAGAAAGGTGACTTAATAGATTTGGATATGATTCGCTACGAAAAAAAAGAAGATCTAATTAAATATGTGTTAGACATTCTAAAGGAAGATGTACAGCATGCAAATAGCGAACTTCGAAGCCTTGCCCAACAAACGAAAGAGTTGGAAATTTGGCGCGACCTGAGAAATACAGCCATGGAGGAGTTCGAAAAACAAAAGTAAACATCATAAGGAGGTTACTATCATGACGCAAGAAAAGATTGACATGGAGCCTGTAGAAGCTGATATGATGTGGGAACAATTCTTTAACTTAGGTACAATCGAAAGGTCAGAGATGACAAAAGACACAGACGCAATGTTGGCCATACAACGTGGCTGCAGACGGGAAGGTTATCGTGACGTATGACTACTTATTGTGTAGGCAGAACATCGGCAAGAATAACATGTAAGGAGTGTGGTCGTTATCTGGGAATGGATGAGGGGTGGTACGACAAGTGTAAGAAATGCAGAAAGAAAGAACAAGATGATGGCGTCGTAGCCAAGGGGTAAGGCCGTGGGTTGCAAACTCATGTACCGGTGGTTCGAATCCATCCGCCGCCTTAGCAAGGAGACATTATGGAAGAACACAAATGTGATGTTATGTCAACATCTGATATTCGCGATCACAAAAAAATGCTCAAAGAGCATAACATTATGTCATATGGCAACGCAATAGGTAGTATAATAAAGGTAGGTAATAAATGGTTCGCCTATAATGATGAATATGCTGCCCCAATTGTGTACTGTCCGTTCTGCGGCAAGAAACTATAGTTGAGGAATACATATGAAATACAAAATCCTTATAGTAGTAATAGTCATGTTTGTATCAGCGGTATTCGCTGGGGAAAGAGCAATCACACCAGGTGATCGTGCACTTACACAATCTGTGCCATGCAATGGTAAAGTTGAAGGCCCAGTGTATATACAGGCCTTGTTTAAGGGTGCATCTATACCTCAGTATGTTTGTTACCACAG
>Ga0164311_10000253_pt1 | contig 22051 bp, 36 predicted proteins | sample GuaBasSedimGuay2_FD_121796 | JGI IMG/M metagenome (GOLD analysis project Ga0164311, IMG submission 121796) | Subseafloor sediment microbial communities from Guaymas Basin, Gulf of California, Mexico - Guay2, Core 4569-9, 9-12 cm | ecosystem: Environmental > Aquatic > Marine > Hydrothermal vents... | reverse complement strand
ATAGTTACTGAAAACGGCTATAAGACCGTCGAAATACCAGATTGTAGTAAAAAGACATCCGATGAGATTTATGACATCCTCTACGCTCTTTACAAAAAGCATAATGGAACAGGATGGAAACTCAGTAATAATGCTCGTCCTTTAGATGAACACGCTACTGCACCGAAAGACGATAATGGAAACACAAGTCAGAAAATGAAACAGCAAGCGGAAATCTGGGCAAAGAGAGTGAAGGAAGCACTTGAGTATGCAAGGCAAAGAGGCAAAATGCCAGCAGGTCTCGATAGACTCATCGATAAGATATATGCCTCAAGAATACCGTGGAGACAACTGCTTTACAAATTCCTGATAAAATACTTGCCGATTGACTATACGTATGCAAGACCACATAAGAAATCCTATTCGCTTAAAACTTACTTACCTTTCATTAAGCGTGAAGGCATCAATATAGTCGTCAGTATTGACACATCAGGAAGTATTAGCGATGAAGAACTGAAAGATGCATTATCAGAGGTAGTCGGGATAGTCCGCTCTGTTAGGAATTCGAAAATGACGGTCATATATTCAGATGCAAAGGTTCAAAGAGTAGAAACCTATCACTGTCCTACTGTCCACGACATCCTGAAATCAAAGCCAAAAGGCGGTGGTGGAACAGACCATAGACCAGTGTTCAAATATATCGAAAAGAACTGTCAGGATGCCTCAGTAATTGTTGCATTCACAGACTTATGGACTGTCTTTCCAGATAAATTCAATAAGCCGACAATCTGGATTAACTTCGATGCATCAAATGCAAAGAAGCCACCATTTGGGACAGTCATAAACTATTCAAAGAGGGGTTGAACCCTTGCTAAAATTTGCTCTGAGAGCCACAGAAATGGCTTCTGAGGCGAGTTTTGATGCCATCGAGACATATTATATTCGTAAGCCCAAAATCGTCTCTACGGGCAAATATGAGCCGTATACGAATGCTATTAGTTAGCATATGGTGATAGTATGTGGGAGTTTCTGAACAATTATGGATGCTGTGTCGAAAGCGTATTTAAGAATGGCAAATACTGGACGAAAAAGCGATATTCCATCAATCTGACTTGCTCTCGTTGTGGAAAGACAATTTATGAAGGCTGGGTAGATGGATGGAATATATATTGCGATAATTGTTTCAAGACGATGTAAGGAGGTGAGAACGTGAAATTGGAGGTAAATCATGAGGAGCTAAAGCAGATTTTGAAGGTAGTATGGAAAGCCAAACTGCCCTTATTTATTTGGGGAGCACCAGGAATTGGTAAGTCCTATATGGTTAGGGATGTCGCCAAAGAAATAGCGAAAGAGCTTGGAAGGGAGTTTGTGGAGCTTAATAAGATAGACAAAGCCAAACGAAAAGAGATAGAGGCAAATCCTGAGAAGTATTTCGTTCTTTATGATATCAGGCTTAGTCAATACGACCCATCCGACTTGAGAGGACTACCTGCATTAAATGGACAAGAGACCGTGGAATGGCGGATAAATGACTGGGTATATCTCTTCAGCAGACCTAATATTGCAGGTATAATCTTCTTTGATGAATTGAATCTTGCACCGCCATCAATACAGGCATCAGCATATCAGATTATCTTGGACAAGTGCATATCCGATACGCCGATCGCAAAAGACGTCTTGATTGTGTCAGCAGGTAATAGACTTGAGGATAAGGCTAATGTATTTGATATGCCTAAGCCACTTCAAAATAGATTCCTTCACTGCACTCTGAGAGTTCCTTCAGTAGAGGAGTGGACTAAATGGGCACAAGAACATAATCTTGATATGAGAGTCATCACTTACTTAAACAGCAGACCATCACATCTATTTAAGATGGATGAGGAGAGTAATGATGAGGCATTCCCGACACCAAGAACCGTAGAGTTCTGGGCAAGGCTAATTAAGGATGTGCCTGATGAAGACCTCAATACACTTGAGAAATTGACAGCAATAGCAGTAGGGACTGGAGTCGCTCTTGAGTTCGTATCATTTATCAAATTGAGAAGACAGATTGATTTCAAAGACCTACTGGAGCATCCAGAAAAGTTGAGGCAAATAGAAGAGGTCGATATGAAATACGCTATTGTATCGCTAATAGCAGACTACTGGAGAAACTCCCGTAAAGATATGAAGACATTCGCTAAGTTGTTTAAGATTATCAAAGAATTCCCAGAGGCAGAATTCCAGATTATCACGCTTAGAGAAATACGCAGGCAGAGTCCAAAGATATTGTTCAATGCATTGATGAAAGTGCCAGAATATAATGAATGGGCGAATAAGATAATCCAGTATCTGTGAATATGCAGAAAATCCTCGATTATATTAGGGAGTTAAAGCACCTCACTGACATCTCCAGTCCAAGACCAAACTGCATAACATTCAAATTTGCACAGTATGACGAAGAATCAGGAGACTACGACCTCTCCTACTATTATTTAATTACCATCACTAAGATTGATATGGGTGAAGATGCGAGAGGCTATGCAATAATCATTCGGACTGTGAAGGACAGAGACAGCATTTATATAGAGGATGAGTATTCGCTATTTGCTATGACTGAAGATGAAGCCATAAAACTTATCCAACATGCGTATCTCGATTTTAAGGTGAGGAAACTATGAAGATAGTCGAGATTCCAAGAAACGTCGGTAAAGAAGTTAAAATTTATGCTCGATTCAGAGTGAAGGACAAGAAAGGCAAGGTTCGGTATTTTCAGATACATGCCTCGAAAAGTCCATTCTCTAACACATTTTGGGTAAAGACTTATGTCCTCATAGACAACGATTTAATCCCATTAAGTGGATGGAGGCGAGTTATTAGATACCCGCTTACGATATTCTATCATTCTAATCCGAGATTAACCAAATTAGGAACATACTGGGAACGTATTGAAGAATTTCACAGGCTGTTAGATGCTGTCGTCGATGCATACAAGCAACTGATAGACGTGACAGGATTAAAAGAGAAACTGGCTGGCTTCCTACTATCAATAGAGATGGAGAGTGAATAAATGCGGATGTTGTTAGGCAAATTCCGAATACTGGATATTAAAATGGACTATCAACATGATATCCCTGTTTGGCTTGAAGTCAGAAAATGGGCTGACACTTACGTTATAAGAGCCTTTTTTACGGATTATTATAAGTGTTTGCGTGAAATCGGTCTCCTTATTTCTAATCTTCCTGTATTCCCAGTTGAAATGTTTGACCATCAAAGGCGATATTATAACAAATGGATTATTACTGAAGTTTGCACACCCGATTGGGATAAGCTCGAAGAAGATTTAAAGGACTTATGGTCATTTAAAGCTAAGAGTAAATATTTCAAAGCTGAATTCGTTCCATCATTCTCATCTCCCAAAGATGTGGTAAACGGCTTAAGATTGGAGCTGGGTGTGTGAGATGTATGTTCAATGGAATGGAAACCGAAAGACGGATGTGCCAGTATGGTCATTACCGCCAAAGCTAACATGTATCGGAGCAACAGAATTATGCAAGAAGATATGCTATTCAAATAAAGCGTGGAGATGGCAAGCGGTAAGGCAAAGAAGAATGGAGAACTATGTTCATTCGAAGAGTAAAGACTTTCCGAAAGCGATGATAAAGCTGATTCAAGAGCGATTAGAGAAGAAGCCATTTGATAAATTCAGAATCCACGAGTCTGGTGATTTCTATTCGCAAGAGTATTTCGATAAGTGGTGCAAGATAGCCGAAGCATTTCCGAATATAAAATTCTTGGCATTCACGAAGTCTTACCAGATTGACTTCTCAAAACACCCAGATAATCTCGTCATCTACTATTCAGTCATGCCAGATACAAAGATAATACCTAAGAATATGAGGCTTGCATTCGTGATAGGCAAAGGACTGAAATACAGAACGATAAGACCAACTGGACGAGTCTGTCCCTATCCTGAAAAGAATTGTAGAGGATGTGGATATAAATGTTGGGATGGTGATAGCAATGTCATCTTCAGAAAACATTAAGACATATCAGGATAGTGATGTAGATACGGTGTTTGCAAGGCTAATCAAAGAATTTGACTTTGCATCCGTGCATCATATCGGTTGCACTCAAGGATGCTATACACTCACTGGTCATTTAGATGGCGATATCTACGTTGAATTAAGAGTAGAACATGCTCTTGTAGCCAACCATCATAGACTGCATGCCACTTTTAGAAGAGCAATAGATGAGGAAAAGACGATTTCGCTTCTAATCACTCTGCCATTCGACAATAGAATTTTCGATTCTTTGAGGCAGTATTTGAAGGTGTTTAAGAGCTTGATAGTTGGTGAGGTGTTGAAATGAATCCAGACGGTGAAGTTGTTATTCGATTTGATCGTCGCCGATACAGAGTGCCATTCACATTAACTCGGTTAGATGAAAATTCACTTAATATTCGACTGCATCCTAAAGATTATAATGACCTGAGTGACTTATATGTTGGCGTGCGTTTCTTTCAAGCTAAACCTTTAGGTATTGCTTTCCATTCTCGTTATGATCTTGAAAGGAGATATCTATTCATCCACCCAAATATGATTGGTTTTTCAATTTACGACCTTTTACATAAATCAGTAAAATTTAATGTGCCAGTGTTACTTGGCAATCATTGTTTTCATCTTAAAGAATTCGCTATAAAAATTATTCCGTATGAGTCGCTGAAAAAAAAGCTTAAATGGAGGAAGCTGAAATCATGTTTAGAAGATTGATTGGCAAATTCTTGGACAGACCACTATGGCTGATTAAGCGGGACAATGGCTATGGAGTGTTCTTTACAGTTGGAGATAATAGAGTCGATGAGGTCATCAAAAGACTCAGGAAATCTCCAGTCTTCTGGGTGAAGGTTGCAGTAAACGGCTCTTACTATGCAGGCAACCGAATACGCACATACTCCTACTACAAGATTTATCTATCAAAGGATGGCTTCTTCTCACCATTTTGTGGTCCAATAAATGCAATATGTGAGCTACTTGAATCACTTGCAGAAATAGGCTTGGTAGAACGGAAATATACAGATGTGGAACTGATAATGCTCTTAGGTGAGTTGTGATGGTCATGGAAAATTCTAATTTGAGGCTGAAGATTAAAGTCAATGAATACGGAAGGACACGATATTATTATGACATTGGACTGAGAGGTGACAGTAAATTGTCAAAATGGGTAGATGATTGTGGAAGGAGAAGACCAAGGTATTTAGAGGACTTCATAGAAGTCTATGGAGCTGAGAATGTTCAGATTTTATCATGGGGCAAATATAGGCGAATGAAAGATAAGATTCTGGAAGTGATACAAGATGGAAAAGTTAAAAGCAATATATATTAAATGGCTATTCAAAAGTTTAGCCAAGAAACTAAAGCGAGAATTTGGCTGTGAAGATTTAATAATCGATTTTAAGCAGGGCTTTTTTTATCTGGCAGCAGAAAAGCAGAACATTGGAGTATATCTATTATGTGCCACACCGAACTCTCTGATGAAAGGGACTATTATATTCGACGACTACCATATAATAAAAGAAAGGACATTTACACTTGAGGATATCAAGAATGGTGTGTTCCTAAATTGGATAAGAACGTCGTTCTTGGAAATGCTGATTGGTGATTAAATGGCCTGCCTTCCAAACAAATGGCTTCCTCAACTAATTGCATATTCAGTAGGAGTATCCAAAGCACCTATGCCTGATATAGATAAAATCAAGGGCATCAAATTACGCATCCGCATTCATACTAAAATGCCAGCTATAGGAATCCCATCAGATACGCCGATAGAAGTGTGTGAAGCATTAGGCTATGTTGCTCAAAAAGTATGCGATAAAATTAGCGTACCAGATATTTATCCGATTGAAGCAATGGACGAGCTCGGAGGCAGAGAAGAAATTATTATAGACTTAGGCGACCGACCGCTGGAGGCATTAGAACGCTTCTTTAAATATTATATGCTGAGGCGGATATGATGGTAGAGCCATTTAGATATAAGGAAGTGAAGGAGAATGAAGATAGGCAATTAGCAGTAGAGAACAGAGATAAGCTCATAGCTTTAAACAGACGACTACATACCGAATTAGATAAGCTTATAAAGATGTGTGTGGATGCTCTAAAGCTCTCTATGCCTTCCTCACCAAAACGCTTTACTGTTGGAGACATAGCTTGGAAAGTAAGTAGACGCTTTATTGGTTGGAAGAATATCGGAAGCATGTATTACCATTCTGTCACAAATCCAACAATAGATACGATAAGAAAACTTGCATCCAATCGAAAGGTTTTATTAGATTCTGCTAAATGTAAAGAATTGGCTGAGGCATCACTCCGTATTCTGAGTGAGATAGCAAGGAGTGATTTACTCGAAGATATAGTCCTGAGTTCAGCTCCATTCCGAGTAAGGCATGTATATTCTTGGGAGGAATTCGATGAAAAATGCGGTAGCACAATGTCTTTGGTTTGTTATGTATCGCCTTGGCGTTATTCAGTTGTCACCACTGGATTATATCCAGCTGGACATCAAATTCATAGCCCGTCAGCGATAATCGGTGTCAATCCACAATTAGTTTTTCATGCATATTTCTATCTTGACTTATTCCCATTATACAATAGCCTACTTAGCAACTGCATGAGAATAATGCATAAGCGACTGGAATCTTTTGAACAGCTAAAAAAGCGATTGAAGAAAGAATTGGCGGTAGTCAAGAAGTTTGTCACTCTCTCCATCTTATAGAAAAGTTTATATGCTTTACTCTCATATTAGAATAATAATTGGAGGAAGGGAGAATGGACATCCAATATCAGTTTAGCAAGTTGGTGCAGGCGTTAGATGAGAACTCCTTGAGATTCCTGAAATCCAAGTATCAGAAAGAGCTGTATCGATACCGTAAAGAGCATAATCTGAATCAATTGGAGTGTGCACAAGAATATAAGCGATTGCAACAGAGACTGAAAATGATAGTCACTGAGCTTAAACTCAGGAGCAAGCTAAAGCAGAAGGAAACAGATGTGTATTTCAATGGAGACTATCTGGTCATAACAACACCAGATGGTAAGCAGGAGAAATACGTAGTTTTGGAGGGATGTGATGATATTATATTAAGGCGGATAGAATGATAAGGCGAGAAGACTATGAGGGTCTCACCATTGAAGAAATTGCACGTCTTATAAATGAGCATAGACTCGCTCTGAAAATCCTCACATCCTTATACGCCAAGCATAGGGCAGAACGAGAAGAACAAACAGACTTGGACATCGACATAGACATCCTGATTGACAGTCTCGGCTATAACAAACAACCGATAATTAAGGCTGATGCAAAGGAGCTGGCTAAATTCTATACAGAAGAGACAGTTTATAAAAAGAAACATTCAAAGCGGAGTGTGGAACTAATAGCAACAGCGGTAGTGGCAGAAGTATTGGACTATCATAACTGTCATTATGAGCTTAATGAGCTTCTTGATATCTTCGGCGTATCAAAGAAGGCGTTCTTTAAGGAGAAAGAGCGAGTTGAGGAGTTTGCAGATGCTGTTTATTGGAAGTATCCAAAGGAAGTAAGGTTGCATAAGGAGGCGTGAATTGAAAAGGTGATGTGATGGTTTATGATGGCGAGGATAAGGAGCTTCCGAAAGTTATAAATCGAGCCTTATATAAAGCAGTGCAGTCATTTTATAAAGAATTGGAAAAGGCAGGATATGATGGAGCATACTTCGGGCTTAAAATCCAGATATTTGAATACACTTATAGCTTTGATAGCATCTTATCAGTCCTGTCATGGGACAACTTAGGTTCGAGTGTAGTCCGACATGAGATACTTAAAATAAATAAGATAGTTCCAGATACGAGGATAGAGGGAGAGGAATGAAGAAATGTAAGAAATGTGGACAAGAAATCAGAGGGAAATGGTCACTACCTCTCTGTCCTGATTGCTATATGGAAGAGATAATCGAAGAATGGAATAAACTTAAGGAGGCTGAAATGAGAGAAATAAAGTTCAGAGCTTGGGATAAGAAAAATAAAAAAATGTTGTATCCAGGTAATGAATGGTATGATATTTGTTGTGGTGCAGTAGAGGGAGTGCTCGCAATACCACACTCCTCTGTCTATGATGGAGTTGAAAATAAAAGTAAAGAATGGATTCCGATGCAATATACAGGTCACAAGGACAGGAATGGCAGGGAAATTTACGACAGTGATATTGTCGAGTGGAGAGTTGGAAACACATCGGGAACAGGCATAGTTGAGTGGTCAGACAAAGAAGCATCTTGGATTATCCGCATAAAGGAGCCAAAAGGACGACTTGACTATTGGTTTTTGAGTGGAATAGATGAGATAGAGGTCATAGGCAATATATATGAAGGTGTAAAGAAGAAGACAAAGAGGTATGCATAATGAAATGCTATATTTGTAAGCAGGAGATTGAAGGCGAATACGTATTAATTGATGGAAAGCCTGTATGTTTAGAATGCTTCTCTAAAATGTAGGGAGGTGATATAGTGGGAAAAATTCTAACATTTGAGGACGCAAAGAAGATACTGGAAGAGAACCCAAGGCGTTTGATAATAAGAGAAGAGCATGGCATAGTGGAAGTGAAATTCTTGAGCCCAATAGAAGCAATAGAGCCAGGCGAGGTGGATATGGCGGGCTTTACTTGGAATCCAGACAATCCATGGACAAAGCACGAAGCAAAAGTAGAATACAATGGCGTAGCCCATATACTGAGCTTAGGCGGAGAAAGGTCTGGATTGCTGATTCAGATATTAGACCAGTGTATCAAAAACGGCTTCAAACCTGATGAGATAGCCGGAACTGTATGGCGGATAAAGCGAGAAGGCAATGGGTATTTTGTTGAGTATGTCGGTAGAGAGGGAGAGACACAAGCGAAATCTGATGATACATACGAAAAGATTAAGACAACTATACAGTCCATAAAATCGGATATGCCACAGTATCTGGAGAAGGGTGTTAGTAAAGAAGAGTTCATTAGCGGAGTGGTCATTAAAGCCAATATGACTGGATATGCAGACATTAAGCGGGAGCAGGTTGAAGAAGTGTTCGATAGACTCGTTCAGGATGGGGTAATAAAATTAGAAAATAACTTGGTGAAGGCATGAAGATACACTGTCATAACGATGCGGATGGAGTAACATCAGCCCTCTTCGCATGGTTTGGAAATCCGGAATATGAGATAGTGATGAAGAAAGAGTTCGGTGATACCAGTGGTTGGGAAAGCGGAGACATAATGGTCGATATGAGACCTGATGACCCAAGCATAGAGGGTCTCGTTATTGACCACCATCCTGGACATCCAGACAATCGCAATTACTATCTAATATGGGATGTATATCCTGCCTCCTATATCGCCTTTAATCACTTCAAGGAGTACATTCCAAAATCACAGTATTGGAAGCTTGCAATAGGACTGGGCGGTGATAATCAGCTTGAATTACTCGATGCAGAAATATTCGAGACAGAACCACAGCTTCTCTATAAAGTAAAGACCTATGCCTTTCATTCCTATGGCTCATGGCAATTAGCTTACTATCCGCTCTACAAACTCCTGTCCTCTCTCATAAATTCAGTGATAAGGATTGGTGACTTCGAAAACGCAATAAATTTGTTAAGATTTGCTGAACGACCTTTGGACATCTATCACTCGGAGATAGCACAGGAAGCAAGAAATAAAGTGCGAGATGAAGTGAAGAGGATAATGTCCTCATGCGATATAATCAATCTCAAAGACGTCCATATAGTTATCTTCGAGTCAGATTATAAGCTAACTGGATATATCGCATCTGTAGTCGAGGCATCAAAGGACACATATGGCTCCACAATTATGGCGATAAATAGGAAGGATGGCTCTCTATCAGTCAGAGGTGACTTAGCATTATACATCAAACAGAAACTTGAGAAACTGCCTTATATCGAAATCGATGGGCATCCTGGATTTATGGGCGGACGAATCAAGCACAATCCATATGCCTTTATAGATGAACTGGCTAAGCTAATATGAAGATACTGAATGCATCTTTCGATAATGATGGAATTGCCAGGATTGAAGTGTTATCAGATTCTAACAATTGTTATATGGTGTGTATCGATGGTGATACTCTAAAAACATGGTGTGACTGCCCAAGATGGGTCTATAAAAAGGAACAGTGCAAGCATATTAGGTTTGTTCTTGAGAATGTGAATTTGTCTGGTTTGAGGAGGTTAGAGAATATGGATGTGTTGAAAAGTGAATGTGTCACTATCGACACTCTCTTAGGTGGTGGCTTCCCTTATGGGATGGTGGTATCAGTAACAGCAGAGCCTAACATCGGTAAGACTAAATTGGGCTTGCAACTTGCTGTTGCTAATATCAAAAAGACCGGTAAGAACTCCATCATAATAGAAACTGAGGGTGAGTCCCTTGATGACCAATTTGTGATTCTTGAGAAGTTCGGTAAGCGGTATGGAGTGGACAAAAATACGCTTAAAGCAAAGATAAAATTCTATCAGCCGATAGGTGACACTAAAGAATATGGCATTCAAAAATTAATGAAGTTACTTGGATATGACCTTGGCTTATCACTCAGTAAAGGCGGTAAATTCTCTGTTGATTTTGCTCAGACTAAACTTGGATTAGATGAGAAGGTATTGCAAAATTCATCCTTCATATTGCTTGATTCAATTACTACTCCAATTAAGGAATCAGTAGGCTCAGAGACTCAAAATCTACCAGCGAGAGCTGCAATAGTGCAAAGACTTTATGGTAGGCTTTATCAGATAGCGAAGACATACAATATGCTGATTGTAGTAAATCACCACACATCCCTAAATCCAGTTATGCCCTTCGGAAAAGACCTCGGTAAGATTTATGGTGGGCAACCAGTCCTATACAACTCTAAATATGCAATTCAGATATTACCATCTACATCCGAGTTGAAGAGAAAATACTATCAGGGATTTGAAGAAGAAGCACGAAGAGTCAGACTAATCAGACATCCATATATCGTAGCAGATGGCAAGATGTATAACGTAAGATTAAAACGTGACTATGGCTTCTGTGATTTATGAATATCTATACGAACAGACCATGAATGTAAAACGACTGTTAAACAATTTAGCTAATAAATGGAATGCCTCTCTCACTGAACACAACCCAGAACATGGTCCTCATACTTTCATATTCGTTAAGCAGAATTTCTTGATGCTTTACTATCCAGATACCAAATACGCCACTATCCTAATCACAAATCCAGATACGAGCGATTTGGAGACCATCTTCACACAATATGTTAAACCACGACGATTGAAAAAGTTTCTGAGTGAATGGCTGTTTTATGCTGTCCTAGGTCACTTATGAGGTTAGATAATGATAATAGTCGATAAGAGAGAGCCAAACTTCTATTCCTCTATGTTGAAGAGCAGACATATCGAAGTAAAAAGAGAGCAGCTTGATATAGGCGATTATTTACTTCCAAACAGCACTGTAATAGAGCGTAAGACAATAAGCGATTTTCTTGGCTCTATCATAGACGGCCGAATATGGATACAAGCTAAGAACCTGACTCAATATGACAATCCGATGATAATCATAGAAACTCAGGACAAGTGGAAGAACTTTTATTTCAGTAATGCGAAATATCCACACAAAATTTATTATTCAGCTATCTCAGCACTGGCATATTCATTCTCCATACCAGTCATAACAGTAGACTCAAAATATGACACCATCGATTTTATTGAAGCCTTATGGAAGAAGATAACTGCTAAGCCGACATCCAGGCCTGTGAAGAAAATGAGACAGGCAGCATCGTTTGATGAAGTGCGAGAAGATGTTCTTGCACAAATTCCTGGAATATCAATTGTTAAAGCAAAAGCTCTGCTACATCATTTTAAGACAATACAGAAAATAGCAAGAGCAAAAGAGGATGAACTGACCAGTGTTGAGGGCATTGGAAAGAAATTAGCACAAACTATAGTCAAGATACTTCAAGGGGAGTATGGAGGTGAATAAATGGATTTATGGAAAGAATTAGAGAAAGTGGGCTGTCCTCATAATGATATCGAGAATGCAAAGAAATGGCTTGATATCGAGATAGGACGTTTAGGTGCTGAGATTGAGAAGCTTGAACAGCTGCGAGATAGACTTGAAGAGGAAGAAATGAAGTTGGACCCGTCAACCGTCAAGGTGGTATGTCCATCATGCAGAGGCTTTGCATATGAATATAAGAATGACAGAAAGATAATATGCACGATGTGTGAAGGTAAAGGGTACATCTGGGCTTATAAAATTGAGGATTAGTATGCACCACTCATATAAGGTTCTATCATATGGTGGAGGTGTGAATTCCACTGCACTATTATTCTATCTCATCGATAATGACTATGACATCGATGAAGTCATATTTGCTGACACGGGTGCGGAATTACCTGAAACTTATCGCTATATCAGGAAAATCATAAATTACTGTGATAAGAACGATATAAAGTTCTCAATTGTGATGAATGATACAGACATATACACCTGGTATTGGAATCACAGAAAGATACCAGTCAGAAACAGACGAAGCTGTTCGGATTTATTTAAAATTCGGCCTATATACAGATATTTAAGGAAACTTAATGCCAAGCAAGTAATCGCATATCTCGGAATTGCTTATGATGAAAAGAAAAGGGCAAAGGAGAGTAGCAGAAAATATATTAAGAACGTCTATCCACTCGTTGAGAACAAAATTAATAGAGAGGAATGCAAACAGATAATACATTCACATGGTTTCCAAATTCCGCCCAAATCGGGATGTTATTTCTGCCCTTTTCAGCCGGAGAGAAGCTGGTATTATCTGTTAAATAATCATCCAGATTTGTTTAAGAAGGCGATGCTCCTCGAAGAGAATGGCACCGCATATCCCCGCCTCACTTTATCACGTAAGAAACGATTAAGAGATATTTGGGAGGAGAAGTATGGCAGCTGTTAATCCCTTCAATTTAAAGAAAGACGAATTGCTGATATTCTTAACAGGACGGTGCAAACATCATCACTACTATTATGAACACCCAGCATGTTTTCTGAAGGAGTTAGGTAAGGAACCAAAGCGTGGTTTCCTAGATATCGAAGTCTCTAATTTACATGCAGACTTCGGTATAGTTCTGTCATATGCAATAAAAGTGGAAGGCAAGCGGAAAATATATCACGGAGTAATAACAAAAGAAGAATTGACAAATGGAACCCTCGACAAACGATTGGTAGCAGATTGCGTAAAGGATATGATGAAATTCGATGAGATAGTCACTTACAACGGTACTCGCTTCGATATTCCTTTCCTTCGCTCAAGAGCACTTCATTGGGGCATAGACTTCCCATTATACGGCTATATTAAACACAAAGATGTGTACTATATGGTCAAAAACAGGCTACGCATCCATCGAAATAGACTTGAAGATGCTTGCAGACTTCTGGGCATAAAAGGCAAGACACACTTAGACGGGACACAATGGGTAAAGGCATTGACTGGCGATAAAAAAGCACTCAAATACGTCCTTGACCACAATAAGAAGGATGTGATAATTCTTGAAGAGTTATACCATCGCTTGAAGGATTATGTGAAGGAGGTGAGAAGAAGCATATGATTGATGTCATCTATATCTTTATACTTGTGTGGCTTCAGGGATTTCTCTTGCATGAATTCTGCCATCTTCTAGAGGCGTATAGGCAAGGAGCTGAGGAATATTATATCGAAGTCAGCTGGAAACCTATACCATCCTTTAGAGCAGTCGCATTTCCGCTGATTGACCAGAACATGTTTGCATTAGCAGGTGGTCTATACACTAGTCTCTTATTGCTACCAATTACAGTCATAGCCTACCTAACTCATGCTACATCCTTCTTTTTCCCATATCTGGCGTTGACGATAGTCAATCTAATCTACTCAGTCTTTGAATGGAAGTATCTATACATCTGGCCATTAGATAAATACATAAAATGGCATTATGTGATTTATGGCATAAGCTTAGCCATCGCATTCTTGATATGGTGGTGGCTATATGAAATACTATAAAGCAATACTAATGGACCCACCATGGTATGAAATAGGCGGAGGGCGAATAAGACGTGGAGCGGACAGGCACTACCCACTTCTTAAATTACACGAAATTATCGAAGTTATTCACAAGTCGGGTGTCTTCAGGCCTGACCCGAATGGATGTCATTTGTATCTATGGGTAACAAATAACCATCTAATTGATGGGCTGAAACTAATAGACGCCTTAGGCTTTCGATATATCACCAATCTAGTTTGGGTAAAAGACCGCTTTGGATTAGGTCAATATTTCAGAGGACAGCACGAACTCTGCTTGTTTGCTGTAAAAGGCAGATTGCCACCCAAAGTAAGGAATATCTCCACAGTCATCAACGCTAAACGTCGAGAACACAGCCGAAAGCCAGATGAAATTTATGATATTATAGAAACGGTCTCACCTGGACCGTATCTGGAGATGTTTGCAAGAAGGCTCAGACCTGGCTGGGATGTTTGGGGTAATGAAGTGCCACAAACACATGCCACGAATGGGTGAAATACTAATTAATGAATTCTTGGGCGGCTATCGATTCTTTGGACATTGGAAGCAAATTCGAGTCTTTAATAAAGATCAAGTGAAGGCGTTAATAGAAACTTGGGCAGGGCTGGATGATTGTGGCATCACTATATCAACATTCAAGGATGGCATACCAATCTTGCTATTTATTCCATTTGACTTCGATGGAGATTTGAAGACTGCCTATGAGGACGCATTAAAGACTTACGAATTCTTTATAAAGCAGGATTATATGACGTGTCTGACGTATACCGGGAATAGAGGATTTCATGTATTGGTTAAGGCAAAGCCAGACTACTACTCGAAAATCCAACTACGCACATTCCAGAATGCAATAAAACGGATGCTAAAACTAGAGACGTGTGATAGTCAAATATTCGGAGATGTGCGAAGGCTCATCCGCATACCAGGCACTTATCATAGGAAAGGAGGACTTTGTCAAATCTTGTACGAGGGAGGTCATAAAGAATTGGATATAAGTCAGTATGTCCCAAATACAATACCGACTAATGGAGTGATAAAGGGCAATTATCAAGAAGTATATCATGAATATCCGTGTGTGGAAGTGATAGTGAGAGAAGACCCAGAACCACCACAGCTCATTAGATTTGCCTTTGTAATATTAAGATTGGCAGAAGGCAAAAGCATTCAGGAGATATTCGAAGAGATAAGGGGATTCGGGTGGATAGATTTCGATGAACACAAGACACTCTATCAAATAAATCACATAGCATCACGAGACTATAAGCCTCCATCATGTAAGACTTTGCAGGATTTGGGCTATTGTATAGTGAAAGATTGTAAGTATAAGTCGGTTAGGAATGCTTGGTTGGAGAAATATCCGCATTTAAAGGAGGTGATATTATGAATGATTTCCCATGTGAATACTGTCTTCATTTCAATGGTGAGAAATGCCTAAATGGAGCAAGCGAATATTACGGCAAGGATGTCCGCAAATTAAGACCAATAAGATGTGATAAGTATCTGCCGATAGAATATGCGGCTGTCCTATCGGATGGAGGGCTATGATGGATATATTACCGATAGCATGTTTTATAATTCTTGTAGCAATAATGGCAGTGCACTTCAGGAGTTTCATGATTGCTGCACAGTCCCTAATGATGGATAACGAAGAGCTAGCAGCAAAACTCGAAGCATTGGATAACCTCATGCAGTATCTATCCAATACGCCAGAAATTAAACAGGCAGATGAAGAGACTAAGCAAGAAGCACAGAAAGAAGATAAGGAGGAGAAAGGAAAAGATATAGCGTATTTGAGGGCTTATGTATAAGTTAATGGAGCTTCCCAAATTTATTGAACCATCACCCTATTCAGACCTACTCATCGTTGACGGAGTAGCATATTACCACAGAAATTTACCATATCCACTCCAGGCTGACCTAAAATATAAGCGGGTTCAAATCTATGCTGGCTGGTATAAATTCAGGCCATCATACAGATATCCAATCATCTATCTAATAGGGCGAGGGAAAACATGCGGCAAATTCTATCTCAGGGTTGGCGGCTTCAGACCTTATTGTTATGCAAAGGACCCAAATGGCGAATATACTACAATATTCGGCGATAGGGTCAGAAAGATTGAGCTGAATAATAGTGCACCGGAAAAGATAAAGCGGTTAAGACAACTAAGCCTGAAGAAAGGAAAAGACCTCTTCGAAGCGGATATTCCATTTGTTAGAAGATTCCTGATAGACACCAATGGACTATTTAAGTCAGATGAGCCATTAGATTTACGCATCCTTATAGTTGATGTTGAGACCAACTATCCGGTATCAGATGATATCATCTCATTTGCGATAAACAAATTATGGGAAAAAGAAATAACCTTCATGTCAGTCAGGCAAGCTAATATCTGGGAAATGACATGTGAGCTTTTACGAGCATTCTTGGAAGCAGATGTCATAACTGGCTGGAATGTGAAATTCGATATAGAGCATATAACTAAGTATTTCGAACATCTTGCATTCGTGCTTAAGACTGCCTATGAAATGAACTACCAGCACAGCTCACTCGTAGCATATGTCATGAAATATGTCGGTGGCAAAGACCAAGCTGAGGCTATAATCTCAGCATTAAAGACCTATGGTTATTTGAAGGAATTGAACGGATATCTCAAACCCACTCTTCCAATGTTCCTGATAGAAGAGCAGCTTAATCCCTATAAACTAGCGGCAGTCATGGATATGAAGGAGATGACAAAGAAGATAATCGGCAAAGAGCTTAAGTCATGGTCACTAGAGAATGCTGGCTTAGAACTAGTTGGTATTCAAAAGCATCTGAGTACTAAATATGTGCGAGACTTGAATGATGAAGAGCTCATGAATTATAATTGCATTGATGTAATCATTCCTGAAGAAATTGAAGAGAAATATGGACCAATCAGATATCATATCAACTTAGCTTGGTTATTGCAGACTCGCTTAGAAGACACAGAGATTCATTCGGTCGTTAACGATATTGTTATGCTGAATGAATATAAGCGGCATAATATCGTCCTACCGTCAAAGAACGTGAAGAAACGGAAGGGTGGCTATAAAGCAGCTGAGCCTTTTGGACTGAAAGGTGTTTATAATAACATCGTAGCAATAGATTTGAAGGCAGCATATCCTTCGTGTGTCTTGGCACTAAATGCATCAATAGAAACAAGAGATGATAATGGTGATATAGTTGCTGCTAATGGCATTAGATTTAACAGAAAACGGAGCATATTTGTAGAGGCATTAAAACGAATTATGAAAGCAAGAGAGGAAATGAAGGCGAAATTAAGAGAGGCAGAGACAGAAGAAGAGCGAAAGAAATTAGACCTTATGCAAAGAGCCTTAAAGACACAAGCAGCTGCATTCAGTCACGGTATATTTGGATATGAACATTCGAGGCTATTCTTTGAGGAAGTAGCAGAAGCAATAACATCTACCGTCAGATACATGTTAGATTCCGCCGGTAAGGCATTAGAGGATGCAGGCTATAAAGTGATTTACAAACATACTGATTCGATATATGCTGTGGTGAGTGATAAGTCTGACGTGGAGAAGGTTTTGCAGATAGCAAATGCGGCAATTGAAAGAATTTGCAAAGAGAAAGGATATCTGTATGTCCCGACATTCGAATTCAAAGAATATTACGTTAAAGGTTATGTCCATTCGGCTGCTAGAAACGTGATGGTCAAGGAAAATGGCGAATGGGATATAACTGGAATGAACCTCATTCGTTCTGATGCTCCTGATTTCGTGAGAGATATTGAGCATGATGTCATTCAGATGTATTTGGATGGCAAATCTAAGGATGATATCCTCAAATACGTCTTAGAAAAGCTTAAAGACCTGCCTAAAAATTCACCAGACTATTTGGGAATACCAAAGCCACTTCGAAAAGACCCACAAGCATATAAAGTTAAATCTGCTCATGTCAAGGCAGTCCTCAATGCCGTAAATGAATATGGCTTTGAGATTAATGTCGGAGAGAAATTCTTAATGCTGCCTGTCAAGAACCTAAAGAGTGGTAAGGGCTATATAGCATTCAGATTCGGTGAATTTCCTGAAGGCTATGAAATTGATTATTTTGAATATGTCCGGTCTGTTCTTCTAGGAAAGCTGTCGATGATGTTGGATATGAATGCAAAAGACTTGAAGAAAATATTTGAGAAGGAATTGGAATGTTTGAGGTGATGTTATGCCTTCCGATAGTAAGAAGCTGACCATTGAAGATGCTATTCTACGGAGAGGAGATTTCTCAAAGACTGATGAAGAATTCAAGCAATACATTGAAGAAAAGAAGGATGAGCGATTCAAGGATATACGGTCACTCATCTTTAGCTGGGTCCCACAAGAAGATGGTTCGAAGAAGCTAATGAGCAGATTACCAAATGGCAAATTTGTTTTCCTCGATAAATATGAGCGATTCCAAGTTAAGCCAGGCAGAGCCTATCTCTGCTTGGTCTATGAAACAGAGAAAGTGGCCTTTGCCAAGGTGTTATGCGAAGAACAAGAGCCAATAATTTGGGTCCTACCAAACAAATTAGTGACACTCCGATATGTGGATAAGAAAGGCAGGTTGAAGGTCATTATGCCTCATGGAAAGAGCTACCAAGAGAGGATGCTCAGGGCATTAGATGTCTTATTCCATCAAGGATTTGCAGAAGTAAAGATTATATTCAGAGAGAACGAGAAGTGATAGTATGGGCAAGAAATGCTATATATGTGGGAAGCAGACGATATTCTATATCTGGTCGACATCGGCAGCATTCCCATTGGAGAAGCTAAAGTTGAATAAATTGGAGCGTAGGATTTATCGGATAGGAGTCCCGATATGTTTCAGCTGTTTCAATAAGATAAAGGAGGTTGTTTATGGAAATAAGCATCGAGAAACAAGCACAAGCAATATTAGACCAGAAAATAAATGAGTTGAGGAGTGCTGGCTTCTTAGTAAAACAGCCAGAAGTTGAGGTCTATTCCTCACCAGTCTCAGACGATGCAAGTAGACTTAATGTAGTGGTCAAGATTAATGTAGAAATGTATGTGCCAGATAAATTCATACGGGTCAAGACATGAGAGTAGGCATAATGTGTAAATCATATGGACAGAGATGCGGAATTGCTACATACTCAGATAGACTTAACAGAGCCCTGCAGAAAGCTGGAATAGACTCACATGTCTTTGTGAATGAGCCACATAAAGATGTAGACATTATCTCAGTTCAGTATGAACCTGGTATACTTCATCCAGTTGTGCTTGGTCAATTTATCGCAGACCATAGACAGGAAAAGATAGTAGTAACTGCTCATCATACGAGAGGTTTAGGTCAGCTATTTGGAGTAATTGATGGACTAGTCCTTCATGATGAATCACAAATATTGCCAAATGAAGTGCCACCGAAATATCGCATTATTCCACACCCAGCATTAGTTTTTCCTCGATTAGATAAGATGGCAGTCAGAAAAGAGCTAGGTCTTCCAACCGATAAAATCATAATAGGGACTGCTGGATTCATATGTGGAACAGGAAAGCGACTTCCAGTTATATTGTCTCATCTGTTAGCACGCTTAGAAGACAACATGTATCTATATTTCATAACCTCGTTCTGGAAAGCAGGAGATATGGGACGTTGTTATCAAATTAAGAAATTAGTTAAAATGTATGGCAAGGAGGACCAATTCCGCATTGATACCGATTTCAAGCCAGATGAACAGCTTAATAAAGCTATGCAGGCATGTGACTTGCTGTTTTCATGGAATATCACAGGTCCAAATGATAAGGGCAGTCAATCCGGCATAGCTTCCGATATGTATGGCTCATACACCAAGCTTATAGTTAAGGACTCACCGCATTATTCATTCATCAAGAGACAGAAAGGCGTATTAGTGGGTCCAAGAGAGCCAGATAAATTTGCAGCAGCTGTAATAAAGGCCGCTAAATCAAAAGATTTGAAGAATGTGCCTGACCCGTCTTGGCTGTCATGGGATAATCAAGTCAAGAAGTATATAGAATATTTTGAGGAGATATTGAAATGAGCGGAGAAGTAATACTCTTAGTAAGTGATACAATCGAGGCTGGAACTGGATTTGCCACGAATGGAGCTAACATCGCTTGGTGTTTAGCTGATGAATATGAAGTGCATGTATTAGGATTGCAGACCAACTACGAGCATGAGGTTCCGCTCAATTTTGCAGATGATAAACGAGTGGTCTATGAACATCCAAATATACCAAGAGCCAGAGAAATGTGGGACTTTGGAGAACGCTCAATCCCTCACCTGCTTAATAAGCTAAAGCCAGATTTACTGCTGACAGTCAATGACATTCAGATGGTCTCGCATATAGCAAATACACTCCATAGAAGACAAGTTGTTATGGACTTGATTGATTTGCCTGCAAAGCAAGTTAAATCCGAGGACATACTGCTAGGCGAATTAAAGAATGCTATCCTATCCGTAAAGGAGACTTATCCGCCAAGAACCAAATGGCTTATGTACGCTCCCCAAGACGGAGAGCCACCAGTCCCAAGATGGGCATACACATACTATATTGCTGATGAAGTTGTAGCTATGAGCAAATACGGTCAGGAGATATTCAAGAAATACTTCCTGATGGACGTAGATTACATCTATCATGCGGTAGATTTTAAGACATTCTTCGATGTCGGAAAGCCTCCACATTTGCAGGATAAGTTCGTCATAGGAGACATCAATAGGAATCAACCAAGAAAGCAGCCAGTAAGACTCATAGAAGCATTCGCTAAGTTTGCTAAAGATAAGGATGATGTTGTGTTGTTCCTTCAGAAGGACTGGAATGATATGTTTGGTTGGCCCCTTCAGTATTTTGTGCATGAGGTCTATAAGATAGCTGATAAGTGTGTACCACCATTACCAGTGAACGTACCAAGGCATGAGGTCAGAAAAATCTATTCGTCATTTGATGTGAATGTTATGCCTACAGCTGGAGAGGGCTTTGGCTTGCCAACAATCGAAGCAGCTGCTTGTGGCAAACCAACAATCGCTACAGACTACACCACATCGAAAGAATTAATCATAGATGGAGAGCCTACACCCAGAGGCATATTAGTCCCGTATGCAACGCTATTCTGGGATAGGCTTAATGTAGCGGGAGTTCAGAGAGCATTGATAGACACAGATAAATTAGCAGAGGCATTCCAATATTATTATGACAATAGGGATGAGTTGAAGAAGCATGGCGAGAATGCTTATGAATGGGCTAAGAAGAACGTGGATATTAAGGTGATTGAAAAGCAATGGAAGAAGAAAATAAAGGAGGTATTAAATGGATGAATTTGATGAATTCTGGGATGGAATTATTCGGATGCTAGAAGACTTGCGTCAGATAGTAGGCGGAGACAGAGTAAGAAGATATAGAGAAGACATAGACTTAGTCTTTGACAAAGATAAGCGGCTAATATACGTGACCATGCCATTCCCAGATGTTAATATCAAGAACATCTCGATAGAGGATAACCAGCTTGTCATAGAGGCCAGCAATGGCAAAAGCTACTATCAAACACTAGACCTGGCAGTCCCACTAAGACGAGTAGTGGAATATAGTCTTAATAACGGCGTACTGGACATAACCATCGAATATTAGGGTTGAGATGCCGTCAAAAAACGCTCTCAGAGCTTCATACGTGGCCGTAGAGACGAGTTTGATGGTCATCAAGACCTAAACCATTCGAAAGTGCAAAAATCGATTCTCGGCCATTTCTGAAGCTCCTACGAATGCTAATTGTTAGCTATATCAAAAGGAGGATTGAGGCGTGATATTCGAATATGTATGGCTTGATGGAGCTGAGCCATTGCCAAACCTGAGGAGCAAGATTAGAGTCTCCTCAAGCTCTAAGCCAAGTATGTGGACGTTTGATGGCTCCTCAACCTATCAAGCAAAAACAGAGGAATCAGACTTACTTCTAAAGCCTGTTAGAGTCTATAATAACCCGTTTATGAAAGGAAAGCT
>Ga0164311_10000252_pt1 | contig 22053 bp, 12 predicted proteins | sample GuaBasSedimGuay2_FD_121796 | JGI IMG/M metagenome (GOLD analysis project Ga0164311, IMG submission 121796) | Subseafloor sediment microbial communities from Guaymas Basin, Gulf of California, Mexico - Guay2, Core 4569-9, 9-12 cm | ecosystem: Environmental > Aquatic > Marine > Hydrothermal vents... | reverse complement strand
GTCTGATAGTTTCGGAGTTCAGCAGTGAGATTCTTTCCAGGAACGGTGGGGTTTGATCTTTGAAGGAGTAGTTCACGGAATAGGGATTTTCCATTGAGTTTCCGGCTAGGTCTTTTACATTTTGGACGGTCAGGGTGTAGGTTTTTCCCACCTGGTGTTTGTCGGTATGGATAGTAACTACGGTTAATGAGGTATCGATTTCGACGCTTAAAATTTGGATTGCGGGACTGATGGTGTAATTGGAGATTGTTGTTGCTGATTGGGTGTTCATTTTTTTACTGAAAACCAGTCGGAGGCTACGTGGGTCTACGGGGTGAAAGTAGACCACTGTTGGTGGTGTAGTAAAGATGTAGGTGACGATATAATTTTCGTTGATTACATTTCCGCTGGTATCCGCAATTCCATGGATAGTGAGTTTGTATTCCACTTCGTACAGGTGCGAAGAGGTGTGTAAGGTTACTATTTTTAGACTGGGATCTAATTCAACGTTGAGTACAGAAACAGAGGGAGAAATAGAGTAATTAGTTGTATTAGTTACCGTAGTAGCATCCAGTGGTTCATTGAAATACAGTCTGATAGTTTCGGAGTTCAGCAGTGAGATTCTTTCCAGGAACGGTGGGGTTTGATCTTTGAAGGAGTAGTTCACGGAATAGGGATTTTCCATTGAGTTTCCGGCCAGGTCTTTTACATTTTGGACGGTCAGGGTGTAGGTTTTTCCCACCTGGTGTTTGTCAGTATGGATAGTAACTACGGTTAATGAGGTATCGATTTCGACGCTTAAAATTTGGATTGTGGGACTGATGGTGTAATTGGAGATTGTTTTCAGCGATTGAGGATCCATCTTCTTATTAAAAACCAGGTGTAGTGTTTGGGGATCAACCGCTTGAAAATAGGCCACCACTAGTGGTTGCTCAGGTGGAGCGAGGGTAATGAACACTTCTTCGGAAAAATCACTTTCGTTGTTGGCGGTGTCGTAGGCAGTTACAGCAAAATAGTAAGTTAGACCGTCGGATAGATTGGTAATACGATAGCTGGTAGTATTACCTACATCGATTGTCTTGTCATAATTGCGGGATTGGGTGCCGTAGTAAATTTTGTAGCCTGCCAGGTCTGTTTCGCTATTGGGATTCCACGAAACGGTAACACTACCGGCAAAAAGTTTGAAAGCTAAGATTGTAAAAAGTACAGATCCAAAGAAGCCCGATAATTTTTTCATAAATGATAACCACTAAATTTTTTCCTTTCCATATAATTCTATATTCAAGAATCATACCAAAGGGAATACCCTTACTTCCCAGCTTAATCTTGTTGCAATTTGAATCTATTATAATTCAGAACAGAAATTTAATTACAGAATTGTATCACAATTGTGAAATTTGTGTAACAAAAACAGATTCGTTGACAATCGTCTGGGATTGTATTTTTGAGTAGGGAATAATGCCTTGTTAGTATTGAGAAAGGCAGGAATGAATTCAGTGGGTATTTATTTTTATTTCAATGAGAGAATCTATTAACCGCCGGAGGTGAGTTTTTGCAGTTCATCGCAGAGGTTTTTGGTCATGCGCACGATGTCAGAGAAGTTTTCTAATGGTCCTTCTAATTCACGGGATGGGTCTCGTTTTTTTATTAGGGCCATAGCCTTTTTACACTCTTCAAGAGCTTGCGAGAACTTGCCCATTTTCTTTAAAGCATAGGCAATGCCGTAATGGCATTCTACTTGATAACCAATTGTTTTATATTTAGAGTTCAGGATGCGAGCGAGTAGCTTTTCGAAAGTTTTTTTCATCTCTTCCCATCTGGATAGTCGTTGAAAGATACGAGCCCGCATGTACAGGCATGCTGGATCAGTTGGAAAGCGTTGGTACAATTCCTGGTTTAGCTGTAAAGCTTTTTCATAATTCTGTTCGTTGTAGTAGATGTAGACAAGAGCATATTTGCCTTCGATTTCAGAATAATGTCCTTTTTTAATAGCGGTCCAGATTTCATTAATGCCTCTTTGCCGTTCGTCTTTGATAAGCCGTAGCGATTTCAATATTCCTGCTTTGGCTGAGCGCCAGTAGTGATAGAGTCCCAGACCATAGTAGACGTCCCAGAGTTGAGGGTCTATTTCTGCTGCCGCTTTGAGATTAGTAATTCCTCGCCAACCGTCACGAAAGGCTTGTAACCACTGCCTTTTGCGTGCCTTGTGTACTCCTCTGAAGCCATATGTTCCACCAAGGTAAAGACGAGAAAAGGCGTCCTCAGGATTTCGACGGATAGCATGTTCTCCCTTTTTGATTGCTATATTACACAAACTGTCGAATTTTGCTTCTGGAGCTACAACACGGTAGTTTTCGGAGATGAATAAATATACTGCAGCAGCATAAAAATAACCCATAGGGGAATTCGGATAGCGTTCAATGACTTGTTGGAAAGTGGCTAAAGACTGATCAAAATACTCTTCGTGAAGTAAGCGAATGCCCTGCCCAATGATGGAATCCGTTTCGGCTTCGTATGCCATCAGTTGGCCATAAGCAGTGTTAAATGTTAGTACCCACAGAAACACTGCAGTACCGGATAGAAGATATTTTATTTTCATGATAAGCGTTCCTTAACTTGATATTATCTAAAGCCGAATAATGGTCGTAATTCCCGTTCCTGATGGTACAACTCTTCCACTTGGTTTAACGAAGCTTCGCCTCAAGCTCGCAAAATCAGGAACAAATTCAAATTAACTTGTTAGATAACTTCCTCTCTGATGGAGTAAACTATAATCTAAATGAGGATGTACATGCATCTGCTCTTTTGTTCTACATACTGCCGAGGATTTTGGTGGTTTTATTTAATTCCAACTACATTTACTAACCACAAACTGATTTCAGGAATATAGGTTATAATGATTAAAGCAACAAGTAAAATAGCCAGAAAAGGTAAAGAAGCTGCGTATAATGAGAGTATTGACTTTCGAAATCGAAAACTGGCAATAAATAGGTTCATTCCCACAGGGGGAGTAGTGTACCCGATTCCCAGATTGACCAAGAAAATAACACCCAGATGAAGAGGATTAACTCCAAAGTCCAGTGCAATAGGAGTAATCAAGGGAACCACCACAATAATGGCGGAGAAAATATCCAGCATGCATCCCACAACTAACAGAAAGAGATTGAGCATAATTAGAAAGACGAGCTTGGTTTGTACAAAGCTACGCAAGAATTGTAAAATTTTCATGGGAATTTCAGCATCGATGAGGTAATTAGTTAATCCCAAAGCGGTACCAAGGATGACGAGAATTCCCCCCACCAGTAACATACTCTCTTTCATGATACGCGGTACATCGCTACTAAGCTTGATGTCACGGTAGATGAAAACCTCGACAATGAGCACATAGAACGCACTAACAGCTGCTGCTTCGGTAACTGTGAACAGTCCCCCGTAGATTCCACCAATAACGATAATTGGTAACGGTATTTCCCAAATAGCTGCTTTTATGGCTTTGTACAGGTTGCGAAATGTTACCCGAGTGCGGGGGACTGATAGAGTAACACCTTTGTAGAAACAATAAAAGGAGACCAGAATTAGTAGGAGAACTCCTGGCACAAATCCAGCCACAAATAGAGTATTAATATTAATTTTTGCTACCAGTGCGTAGAGAATAATGGGCAAACTAGGTGGAAATAGTAATCCGAGATTGCCACATGAGGTCAATAGTCCCAGCGAGAATTTTTCGGAATAGGCATTTTGCAACATGGCTGGAAAAAGTAATCCACCCAACGCAATAATTGTTATTCCTGAAGCTCCAGTAAAAGCAGTAAAGATAGCGCAAGATACCAGAGCTACTACTGCTAAACCACCTGGTATCCAGCCAAACAAAGCTTGTGACAAGTCTACCAGACGTTGAGGAGTTTTGCTCTCTGCCAGAATGTAACCAGTAAAGCTAAATAAAGGAATGGCCAACAGGGCAGGAGTATTAGAGATGCGATACATTTCCACGATTACTGCCGAAGTATCGATTCCAACACTGTGAAAACTCAATAGGGCAATAGCTCCAATGATGACAAACAGTGGTGTACCAAATAAGGCAAGTAGCAGAAAGATTAAACCAATGAAGACAATTTCCACTATTATGACTCCTTTTTCACCAGGTGGAAGAAGTTTTCCAAAGCGATAGTTAAAAAGCGAAAGGTTATTAAGCCGAAGCCGATGGCAATGATTAGGATAAAAATCCAGGTGGGAATGTTGGCAAACAGAATACTCTGACTAGATTTCTCGTCACAAATAAAAACGATTGCTGCCTTGGTTAAGAATATGCAGACAATGGCAGAAAATAGATTGGTAACGATTCCAACAATAGTTTGCCCCCGATCCGAAAGCAGCCGCGAGAAGACGTCGATATTAATATGACGCTTTTGGCGAGTAGCAAGTGTTGCTCCTGTAAATCCTACCCATAGAACTAATTGTCGCAGAAAGGTATCACCCCACAGAATGCTGGTAGAAAAAAGGTTGCGTAATACCACTTGTAAGAATGCCAGCAGTATCATTACTGATAGTAGCACGATTAGAAATGTTTGTTCTATTCGAGCCAGGAAGCTGTCGATCTGCCGGAGTATTTTCATCGTTACGCCATGAATATTAAACCTCAAAGTAACTATTCAAGGATGAAATGGCAAAGTCGTAAATCAAGATTAAAAATTGTTATCAGCGATTTAGTTTGTAGTCTTATTACTATGTTTCGCTCGATATTCAGCTAAAGCTGTTTCGACTTCGGTCAGAAGTTGTTGCGAGAACAGTTTTCCTGCTAATAAGTGGCGTGCTTTTTTTCCAATTTCTTCGTATTGGAGCATTGTTTCTTTGTTCGAGATGGGAACTATATTGATGCCGCTTTTCTTCAGGGTTTCGATGGCTTTAGCATTGTCCTTTCGACTCAGGGTGATGAGTTTTGCCATGTAATGACGAGCATTTTCTGAAAGTATTTTCTGTAAGTCCGGGGAAAGCTGGTCGTATTTTCGTTTGGAAATTAAAACAGCACCGGCAGAATTAGCCAGGGGAAGCTCCATCATATACTTGACTTTGGTAAACCACTGTAGGGCAATAGCAGCTAAAGGGGAGGTGTAAACCCCGTCAATCATGTTGGCCTGCAGAGCAGGCATTACATCGATGACTGAAAGCGGGAAAGGATGGAGATCGAAAGCTTTGAAAGTCGCTTCAGCTACTGGATCTCCTTCCCAAATCCACATTTTTATTTTACGCATATCTTCAATAGATCGTATAGGAGATTTGCTGAACACATAGACAAATCCAACCTCGGCCCAGCTTAGCAATACATAGCCTTTCTTTTCAAAGCCACGGGCAAACCTCTGGTAGAATTTGGTGTTGATGTAATCAATTTCATCATAGCTGCGAAAGAGAAAGGGGCAGTCAAGAATCCGAACTTCCGGTAGGATTTCTCCCATGCCAACGCCTGTAAAGCCAGCAGCATGAAGTTGTCCCAGACGAATTTTGCGCAGTACATCTTTTTCATCACCAAGTATGCCGCCAGCATATATTTTGAATCCTAATCGGCCGTTGCTTTGTTGGCGCACTGCCCGGTCAAATTCTTTCATCACCTTCATCCAGGTAGACCCCTCCGGAGCCAAAGTAGCAAATTTGATCTTAATCTCCTGTGCTAAAGCTCCAGTGGCAAAAAAATACAGAATTACAATAAACAAAATCTTGTGGATTTTCAATGCTACCTCCTTTGCAAGTTACAGAAATAGATCGTCGATTTTTTGCAGTAGTACAGCAGCTTTACGCTTAGCTACAGCGTTTGCCAGTCGTTGTTCTGGCAGTATGTTGTCTGGAGTTTGCAATACTTGTTTCAGCAAATTTTCAAACAGTTTTCTATTTTGAACCTGCACTGCGTAATATTTGGCGTAAAAAACCTTGGTCAGAAGAAAACGGCCTTTGCTGAGTTTAATGGCTCTTTGGAAGTGGTATTGTGCTTTTTCGGGATCACCGCCGAGCAACCTTGAACGCGAAGCCAGAACTGTGCCCAGAAAAAGGTGAGCGCCTCCGTAAAAAAAACCTTCATCTAATTCTACGACTCGTTGCATGATGGCTGTTACTTTGGGCAACTCGGCCAGTGCTTGAGGTTCAGTTTTACTAAGATTAATCCAGTTGCCCCAGGCATTGGCAGTCCAGAATAGAGCCGGTACGTCTTTTCGGGAAAAATCTCGTAACGCCTGGCGGAATAGTTCTAAATCACGGCCCAATGCTTGACGGAAAGATTTTTTTTGGTTCAGAATGCGAAGGCCATAGTTCTGTCCACGTCGGTAGAAGTTTTTTGCTCGTTCAGGGTTTTGTTCCTCATCCACAAATGCCAGTGCGTAACTGGCATATCCCTGAGAAGCAAGTAGCAGCAGATGTCTATTTTCAGGGTCACCCTTGATCAATCCGTCAAGCAATTTTAAATCGCTGGCAATAGCCTGTTTTGCTAACTGGAGGTCGTTTTCTTCGTACAGTGCTTTTAAGCTGTTATCTAGGATGCCGCCAGTAGAACGGATGATCATCTTTTGTGGGCTGCAACCCAAAATCAACAGAAATAAGATCAAGAAAAATAATAGCCTACCCATCAATTCGGCCTTTATGAGTAAATTATCCTTACTGCATCAAAGACAAAGGAGACAATGATAAAATTATAAATTATTTTTTTAATAAGCAAGGATTTTATTTTGTATTTTTAATGTGATTGACCTTCTAAAAATTTCCTTGATTCTTATTTCATTATTTTTTACTTTTAAAATAGCCTTTAATAACCGACATCATCGGTTAGATGGTGGTCAAGAGGAAAGGAGGAAGCGATGAAATTTGCCGAGAGAATGAGCCGGTTGGGAACGGAAACGGCTTTTGAGGTATTATCACGGGCTAAGGTTCTGGAAGCCAGAGGCGAAAAAATTATTCATCTGGAGATAGGTGAACCGGACTTTGATACCCCAAAGCATATTTGTGAGGTAGCGATCAAGGCACTTCGAGAAGGGCATACTCATTATGGCCCGGCAGCCGGTTTATTAGAACTGCGCCAGGTGATCGCGGAGAAGATTTCCAATAGTCGCAGTATTTCGGTAAATCCTGATCAGGTGGTGGTTACCCCTGGTGCTAAACCGATTATGTTTTTTTCGTGTCTGGCTTTGCTGGAAAGGGGCGATGAAGTAATTTACCCCAACCCCGGTTTTCCTATCTATGAATCTGTGATAAGATTTGCAGGTGCTGTCCCTGTGCCACTACCTCTGTTAGAAGAGAAAAAGTTTAGTTTTGATGTTGATGATTTAAGGAAGTGTATTTCTAAAAAAACCAAGATGATCATTTTGAATTCACCCCAAAATCCTACCGGTGGAGTACTTTCTCACAGCGATCTGGAAGCGATTGCTGAACTGGTGGATGGTCGAGATGTAATGATCCTTTCCGATGAGATTTATGATCATATTCTCTACGAAGGCGAGCATGAGAGTATTGTGTCACTGCCAGGGATGGCTGAGAAAACAATTTTGCTAAATGGATTTTCCAAAACTTACGCTATGACAGGTTGGCGCATGGGCTACGGGGTAATGCCAGAACCACTGGCAGAGAAGATTGTTCAACTGCAGATTAATAGTAATTCTTGCACGAATAGTTTCATCCAATACGCCGGGATAGCAGCACTGACCGGTCCCCAGGATGAAGTTCACAAAATGGTTGCCGAATTTAAACGCCGTCGCGATGTAATAGTGGATGGTCTTAATCGTATCGAAGGTATTTCCTGTCTTCGACCGCAGGGCGCGTTTTATGTATTTCCCAATGTTAAAAAATTGACCTCGCTAACTGGTAAAGATGCTTATCAATTGGCAAACTACCTTTTGAAAGAAACAGGGGTAGCGGTATTAGCAGGAACTGCTTTTGGTGCGTATGGTGAGGGCTACTTGCGTCTGTCTTACGCCAATTCAATAGAGAATATTGAGCAGGCGCTTGTTCGTATCAAAGCGGCATTGGAGAAATTGTGAGGGGGGTATTATGGCTGAGGCGAAAAAAACTGCATTGTACGATGTGCACCTAAAGTTAGGGGCAAAAATGGTGGAATTTGGGGGATTCATTATGCCACTGCAGTACACCAGCATCATGGCAGAACATCGACGTGTACGTACAACTGTGGGGATGTTTGATGTCTCGCACATGGGAGAGTTTACTTTTTATGGAGAGAATGCGTTATCCTTGTTGCAAAAGCTGACCATTAATGATGTTAGCCGCCTGATAATAGGGCAAGTGCAATATTCTGCCATGTGCTATGAGGATGGTGGTCTGGTGGATGATCTGCTGGTTTATCGTTTCAGTGACCATTATATGATGGTAGTCAATGCTGCCAACACCGAAAAAGATTGGAATTGGATTTTGAATCACCGAATTCCCGGAGTGAAAATAAATAATGAGAGCAATAACATTACTCTTATTGCAGTACAGGGTCGAAAAGCAGAGGCTACGTTGCAGAAACTGACCGCTTTGGATTTGAGTAAAATTGCTCGCTATCACTTTCAATCTGGAGAGTTAGCGGAGGTGCCAATGACTATTTCTCGCACCGGCTATACCGGCGAAGATGGTTTTGAACTCTATTTCGACAAAAATAGTTCCCATCATGTGTGGAATGCAGTTATGGAAGCAGGGCAGAAGTTTGATATTGAGCCAATTGGCCTGGGAGCACGCGACACTCTCAGACTAGAAATGAAATATTGTCTCTACGGCAATGATATTGACCAAACTACTAATCCTCTGGAAGCTGGCTTGGGATGGATTACAAAGTTTCAAAAAGGAGAATTTATCGGCAGAGAAGCATTGTTTGAAGTAAAACAAAAAGGAGTAGCTCGGAAATTAATTGGTTTTGTAATGCAGAAAGGACGGGCTTTTCCACGACACGGGTACAGAATTTTTAAGAATGGAGAACAAGTGGGGCAGGTAACCAGTGGCACCTTTTCACCAATACTTAATATTGGGATCGGGATGGGCTATGTGAAAACAGAATTTGCTGATGTTGGCACTGAACTTCTGGTAGAAATTCGTAATAATATGGAACCTGCAAAAGTTGTACGAACCCCATTTTATGAGCCGATAAAATGAAAATTAACTTGTATTTTACTCCGGGAGAATTTCAAGAGGAAGACCTACGGGATTCTACAGCGGTAGTGGTTGATGTGCTCCGTGCTTCAACTACGATCTGTTACGCATTAAAAAATCGATGTCGAGAAATTATTCCTGCAGCAGAGGTTGAGGAAGCGGTACGACTGGCACGGCAGTGGCAGGCAGACGATGTACTGCTGTGTGGCGAAAGAGAAGGCCAACGTATTGAAGGGTTTGACCTTGGCAATTCACCGTTGGAATACAAACGTTCAGTTGTAGAGGATAAAATACTTGTTCATAGCAGTACAAATGGGTCATTTGTTTTGGTAAAAGCCAAGGCATCATTAAAAACTTATGTGGCTGGTTTTGTGAATCTGCAGGCAGTAGTGAAAGCGTTGCTGGAAAACGGTGAATCGGTGGTAATCCTTTGTGCTGGAAAGTTGGGACGCTTTTCCATCGAGGACGCTGTTTGTGCCGGGATGATAGTGAAAAGTTTGCAGCAGCATGATGCCAAAATTCAGATTGCTGACAGTGCTGTGGCTGCTAAAATACTTTTTGAAAAGTACAGTTCGAATATCTTGGGATTGTTACAAAATTGCGAACACGGTCGGTATTTAATCTCTCTGGGGTTGATGAAAGATCTGGAAGTTTGCGCACAAGTTAGCACTATTGATGTGGTGCCAACCTATCGTGATGGGGTGATTAAGAAAAATATGAGATGAAGTTGACCCGATAAAAACGTTGTGTCCGTTGCCGTTGTCTATTATTAACACCAGACTTCTGCAAAATGCGAAAATTGGTAGCCGCAGGCTGAAGCCTGCGAGTCATAATTTCTATGTTTATAGTGCCTTACGCAACCTAAAGGTTGCAACTACCATTAATTTAAGATGTAAATTGTCTATTTTGCAGAAGTCTATATTATTAACACTTTAAGGGAGGGCGGAAAGATGATTATCAGCGCCATTAATAAGCATATTAAATATTTATTGCTATTCTAAAGTCAAACTTGCATTTCATAGGATGGAGAAAGAAGATTATTTTCTATCAGGTGAGTACGACAAATATGCTATGGGGGTCGACGAGGTATTGGTCGGTAAAACGATTCCTCTAAAAAGTTCATTTAATTTACTACATTGATTTTTCTGTATTGATTAGATATTCCGTTGATGGCTTTGGGGTGGGATTGATGGTAAATTATGAGAACGGTGTGCTATCCAGCAAAAAGAATTATCACACCGTACAAAGACTAAATATTTGGTTAGTGTTTTCAAAATAAAAAGTGTTATTACCATGAAAAGACGTAATAAATCAAAAGCTACGCGGAAAAAGGAAGAACTCCTCGGATTGTTGTTGATTATTTTGGGAGTTCTGATTCTGTTAAGTCTTGTTTCCTACCATGTTACCGATTGGCCTAATAGCAGTAGCCGCGAAAGAGTAGCCAATTGGCTGGGGCTGGCTGGGGCATGGTTGGCTTTTTATTTATTTAATTACACTATAGGTTATCCGGCTTTGGTATTGCCTTTTTTACTGATTCTCTGGGGATGGACTATTGTTACTCGTGGGTTTGTTATTTCCTTGCTTCGTCACACCGGCTACGCCTTGTTTTTTGCCCTTTGTTTTTCAGTAGCATTCGCTTTACCTCGGACAATTTCGCCTGAAACTGTTAGTGTTAATTATGAGTTCAATGGTCATGTAGGAGCATTTATTGCCTTTTTGCTTTACCGTTACTTGGGAGCAATTGGTGGCGTGCTGGTGCTGTTTGCAGCCATGCTGATAGCTTTTATTTCGATGACTAACATTAGCCTGGCAGGTTTTTTTGACTTGATTAACAATGTTTTGCAAAGATTTCGCCAGGGAATTGCGTCCTGGAAAGAGGCAAAAGAGCGGCACCGTGCGCTCAAGCAAAAACTCCGAGAGCAGAAGTTGGCACATTTCCAGGCTCCAGAAGTAACCTCCCCTCCCGGAAAAATTGTTCCCTCTACCTCCTCTAAGCAAGAAGAATTATCGTTTGAAATTGCAGAGGACGAAAAAGAAATAGAAGCGGAAATTGTTTCTGTTTCGAAGTCACCTGAAATTAGTAGCGAGAAGCTCACTTTTTCTTTAGATGAAGAAGCTGGAGAGCCTGGAAGTTTTGATGCCACCAGCGAAGGTCAGGTGGTTTCGGTAGCAGCCGATTATCGTCTTCCTCCCATTGACCTACTCGATGAATTTGCAACTATCGATTGGGAAAGACGGCAGGAAGAGTTAATGCAGGAAGCCAGCACACTGGAGCAAAAATTAGCACTCTATGGAGTTCAAGGTAAGGTTGTTCAAATACACCCGGGTCCGGTGATTACTCGCTTTGAAGTAGAACCGGCGCCGGGAGTGAAAATTAGCAAATTTCAAAATATTGCCGATGACCTGGCACTGGTGCTCAAAGCTAAACGGAGTCGCCTCATTGCGCCGATTCCTGGCAAAGCGGCAGTAGGTATTGAAATCCCTAATCCTCAACCTTCGCTGGTACCTTTTCGTAACGTTATTGAGTCGACTGAATTTCAGCAAGCCACCTCCCGGCTTACTCTCGGTTTAGGTGTAGACACTACTGGTCAGGTTTACGTCACCGATCTTACTGCTATGCCGCATCTGTTGGTGGCAGGTTCCACCGGTTCGGGCAAAAGCGTATGCCTCAATGCCATTATCGCCAGTTTACTGTTCAAGCATACCCCCGAAGAAGTGCGTTTCATCTTGATCGATCCTAAGAAATTGGAACTTTCAATCTACGCAAAATTAAGACGACATCATCTGATTACTCTATCTGGTCTAAATGAAGATGTGATAACTACCCCTGAAAATGCTATTTCTATTCTTAGGCGACTGGGGTTTGAAATGGAACGACGGTACAAAATTCTATCTAAAGCGAATGTTCGTATTTTAGAGGATTACAATGCTTGGGTAGAAGAACAACCGCCGAATGTAGTTGCCGAAAAAAATCTACAAAAGCTTCCTTACATCATTGTGATAATTGATGAACTTGCTGACTTAATGATGGTGGCTGACAGGGAAATCGAGGAACCAATCGGGCGACTTGCGCACCTTTCCCGGGCCGTGGGGATTCATTTGATTGTTGCTACCCAACGTCCTTCTACAGATGTTATTACCGGGGCAATCAAGGCTAACTTCCCCTGCCGCATCGCTTTTCAAGTAGCTTCCAAAACCGATTCTCGAGTAGTTTTAGATATCAATGGTGCAGAGAGACTTCTGGGCAAAGGGGACATGCTATTTCAGCCACCACGTGAACCACTGCCAATTCGATTGCATAGTGCCTATGTTTCTACCCAGGAAATTGCCCGTATCGTTGATTATGTAGCGGCTCAGCCGGCTTTTCCGCCTTTGGAACTGCCATTTGAAAAGGAGGCAGAGATAAGCGGACAGGTAGGACAACTTGCTGGACAACGCGACGAATTGTTCAACGAGGCATTAAAATTGGTTGTGCGACATAATCAGGGCTCGATCTCATTACTGCAGCGACGATTGCGTATTGGATATGCCCGCGCTGCCCGCCTTATCGACCAGATGGAGCAAGCAGGGTTCGTCGGTGTTTTTGATGGTAGCAAGGCACGTGAAGTGCTTGTAACTGAAGAAGACCTGGAAGAAATGGGAATTATCTGATTTTTTCCCAAGGAAGGTGATTCCCTTCTCCAATTGGATTAAGGGTGATTTTTTATTAATAGCAGCAGTAATGAGGAAGGGGGAGGATCGGAGGAAATCAGTTCCCTTCTCCTGGTAGGGGAAGGGGCGAGGGGGGTGAGGTACAGGGTTTTCGGATAGACTTTCTGGTTCGGCGAAGTTTTTTGAAATTGGTTTAAACGAAAGTGCCGTCAAAAATTCTCTTAATCCCAAAAAGATTATTTGAAAATGAAAGTAACTACATTTAGGAAATCGGCCTTAGCACTCGTGTTGCTGCAACTGATCTTTCCATTTTTTAATCAGGTGCTGAGTGCCGGGGACTCAAAGGCTAAGGAGATTATTCGTAAGGTTCAACAGAAATTTACCAAAGCCCAAACCTTGGAGGCAGAATTTACTCAGACTTTCCACTGGACTATGGTGGATGAAGTGCAGACTTTTAATGGTAAGTTGCTCATTGGTCCCGGCGACAAATTTCGTATCGAAACCCAGGAACAATTTATCATCTGTGATGGTAAAACCGTTTGGACTTATGATATTCCCAATAACCAAGTGATTATAGACGACTTACAAAAGACAGAAAGTACGCTACTGCCGAAAAAATTATTGGTCAAATATTCCAAAGAATTTTCAGCAAAGTTATTAGGGAAGGAAACAATCGGTGGATTTTTATGTTATCATTTACAGCTATTACCCCATACCGAAGATAATTACATTCAAAAAATGGATGTTTGGATTGATGGAAAGCAGTGGATTACCCGTAGATTATCCTACGTCGATGTAAATCAGAATGTCACTATTTACGAAATTAAGAATATGATCTTAGGGAAAAAGTTATCCAACGATTTATTTCAATTTCAGTTTCCTCCCCAAGTAGAAGTAATAGATATGCGCTAAAACCGAAGTTGCAACAGATGAAGTTTCAACCTCCCAGGAAGTTGAAGGGTTCGGGAGGTTATTTTTTGATGGAAGCATTTCAAAAAAGTCTTGATTACTTCAGGGAATATTTTTATATTACCTCTCAACTGTAAGACTGATAGAAATAGAATTAACCAGCAGTTAGTTGCCAATAGTGAGCGATAGAGAATGCTAAAACAGCACACCAGTAAGTTCAGTGGAGTAACATGGCGGTCGGTACTGGTAGGAACAATAGCAGTAATTATCCTTTCGATATCCAGCCCCTATGTTAATTATGCTCTACGTGGTTCTTATGTTACTGCTAATTATTTACCTTTGGGTGTAGTTTTCCTTTTTTTTGTCCTCGTAGGTGGCGTCAATGTTTTGCTTAAGTATATTAAAGCAGAGTGGGCATTTACGAGCAGCGAGCTGGTTACGATTTTTGTAATGCTGATAGTCAGTGCTGCTATTCCCACCAATGCGCTTACCGGTTTATTGGTTTCCACTTTAGCTGCTCCCTTTTATTATGCTACTCCAGAAAATCGCTGGGCAGAGTTTCTTGATCCATACATTCCAAAGTGGATGGCTCCCCGAGACCCCGAAGCAATTCGTCAGTTTTGGGAAGGATTATCTCCGGGAGCCTCAATTCCCTGGAACGCCTGGCTATTACCCCTGGCGATGTGGCTTAGCTTTGCTGCTGTTTTGATTTTCGTATGTTTGTGCGTAGTGGTTATCTTGCGAAAACAATGGGTTGAAAAAGAACGACTTACCTTCCCACTTGCTCAGGTTCCTTTTGAGATGATGCGTGAGGAACCCGGTCCTAAACCTAAGTGGCCTGCCTTGATGAAAAATTCTCTGTTCTGGATTGGTTTCGCTATTCCGGCTTTTATTCTGTCCTGGAACTGTCTCTCAGAATTTTATCCCTTTCTTGGGAAAATTGCCACCACAGGAAGTGCTCAAATATTGCCAGCGGGCCACAGTTTAAGCATCAGATTGTATTTCCCTATTATCGGCTATGCTTATTTAATTAACCTGGATGTTTCTCTGAGTATTTGGCTTTTCCATATATTAATCAAACTTCAGGAAGCAATGTATGCACAATTTGGTTTTTCTCTGGGAGCTGGAGATAATATGTACAGTTATGGAGAACCGGCTATAGAGTGGCAGGGTTATGGAGCTTTTATTCTGTTTGTACTTGTTAGTCTTTGGATGGCCAGAAGTCATATTCGTGATGTTTTCCGAAAAGCTTTTACCGGGGATCCTACCATTAATGACTCAGAAGAGTTTTTTTCTTATCGAGTGGCAGTTTTTGGGTTAATATTGGGAGTTATCTTTTTGGTTGGATGGTTAATATTTGCTGGAATGTCACCACTAATTGCCATATTTCTTCTTGCAATAGCGGGAATAGCTTACTTGGGTGTCACCAAAGTTGTCATTGATAGTGGTTTAGTGTATCTTCGTTCTCCAGTCATTGCTCCATCCTTCACAGCCTACGCTCTGGGAACAAAGTCATTCACCCCTTCTACTTTCAGTGGATTGGCATTTTCTTACATTTGGACTGGTGACCTCAAAGCTTTAATCATGCCCGCTTTTGCCCATGCTGCTAAGTTAGGCAGTATTGTCAAAATGCGGTTGAGATCTTTATTAAAACCTATTGCACTTGCAGTTTTTTTGGCTGTTGTGCTTTCACTATGGTACACTTTGTATATTTGTTATTCTGAAGGAGCATTAAACTTTCATGGTGTTTTCGTATTCCGAGGAGGAGCCACATTCCCTTTTGAAGATATGGTTAATAAACTACGAAATCCAATTCCTGCCGATTTATCGCGGTTGTCTTTTCTAGGCCTGGGGGGAACCGTGATGGGGGGATTGATGTTTTTCCGATATCGATTTGCTGGTTGGCCTGTTCATCCTATCGGATTTGCTCTGGCGCGGCTTTTGCCTATCGAATTGAGTTGGTTTTCAGTTTTTATCGCCTGGTTTTTTAAAATGTTGATTCTTAAATACGGCGGAGTTAAATTGTTTCGCCGTGTTAGGCCCTTTTTCTTTGGTTTGATTCTGGGGCAGTTTGCTGCTGCCGGATTTTGGACGGTTGTCGACATGTTTTCGCAAGTTTCATTTGGTATTATTTCTGGATGGTAATCGCCTATGATAGTTCACATTTTCAAATCGGTTAATCCGAAATATTGATCCGTCTGCCATGAAATCCTTCGCAAAAACATTGAAGCTATTGTTGGTTTTCTTAATCACATTCCCTTATTTGGGTTTTGCACAATCGGATGAGGAACTTAAGAATATTATTGCCTCGGTAAACAAACAGAGAATTGTTACGACTATTTCTACCCTTTGTAGCTCAGGGTCTCGAGTTGTGGGCTATCCTGGTAACAAAGCAGCAGCCCGGTACATCGAAAAGGAATTTCGCTCAATAGGTTTGCAGAATGTTCATTCTGAAGAATTTCAACTAGTAGCGCCCATCGATAAGGGGGCAGAGATTTTCCTGCCCTCGGAAGGGAAGAAGTTAGCTTTGTATTGTCTGTGGCCCAATTTTGTTCGAACCCCTACCGTACCTCCGGAGGGCATTTCTGGAAACCTTATCTATGTGAAACAAGGACGTTGGAGCGATTTTAATGGCAAGCAGGTAGAAAATAGCATCGTGCTGATGGATTTTGAAAGTGGCACCAATTTTCTCAATGCTCGCTTGTTAGGTGCAAAAGCTGTAATTTTCTTGCCTACCAAGAATATTTTACGTGCAGAAGCTGAACGCAAGTTTCTTCGTCTTCCGGTGAATATCCCTCGGTTCTGGATTTCCTCCCAAGATGGAGAACTTCTTTTAACGCTATTGCAAAAACGAAAGTCAGTTCCAGTCAATCTTAAAGCCAAGATGGATTGGGAAAAGGTTGTTACCCGAAATATTTTTGGGTTTATCGAAGGCAACGATCCAAAATACAAAGACCAAATAATTATAGTAGAAGCTTACTATGATGCAATGTCCGTAGTACCAGCTTTAGCCACTGGCGCGGACCAGGCTTCGGGAATTGCTGCTCTTTTAGAAATTGCCCGAACCTTCTCTAAAAGGGTTCATCCCAGACGTTCTATTATGTTCATGGCTGCCTCAGGACATTTTATGGCTTTGGCCGGAGTAGATGATTTTGTCCAAAAACATGCTCGCAAAAAAAGAATTTTCCGACAGCGAATTAAAACACCCATCAATTTTCATCTTTTCCTCGGGCTCGATCTCTCCAGCCACAATTCCCAATTAGGGACTTTCTACACCGGCGCCTTTTACAATCCAACTCTTTCTCTGAATATTTCAGACGAGTATTACAGATTTCGCTATTTTGTCCCCTTTGGCAAAAGAATGGCTACCTATGCTAAGTCTTTCTCCCAACTTGCGAATGAAAATGTTGATGACGTCTTTATTAATTCTATTTCCCCAACAAAAGGCCGAAGCTGGCGAAACTATTTTTCGGGTACCTTATTTGCCTTTGATGCAGAAATAGTTACCCATTGCGGAAATCCTGGGTTAGCCCTGATTACCCTAAATGATGTTCGTACCGCATGGGGATACACCTATTGATGTTATTGAAAATGTTAATTTCGAGAATTTGACTAAACAGACCAGATTTTTGGCTTATTTGCTTGCCCGTGCAGCTAATGATCCTGAATTTCGCTCTCGGGGCGATATCGAACTGAAAGATGATGGCAAAAGCGTTAAGGGTCGTTTCCTTGAGTTCCATCCTCGACGTGGTTTTATGCCTAAAGATCCTGTGAAAAATGCCATAGCTGTGGTGCGGAGTCCTTTGAAAGTCTACGTGGGCGTTCGCGGTGATAACTTTGCGATAAGCGATGAAAACGGTGAGTTCTACATGACTACCGTGCGTCCAGGAAATCCAGGCCTGGAAGGTTATGGCATTGACCCCACTACTGGTGAACTCATCTATGCTCCAGATCTGGGTTGGGAAGACGATTTCCCTTTGGATGTCCCTCTAACCTGGGATGAAAACCGGATTACGATAGTTTTGTTCCGCAGCAAACCCGTGGACGTGTTCGAGCTTGTTGACCCACGCTATTTAAATGTATTGGATATGGGGGAAATATTGAGTGCAAGGGGATTCCCCTTGAGAAGCTATTGGACTTCTATTTGGGAAAAGCAAAGCCGTGAACCAAACAACGTTGAACCCTGTGCCACTATTTTTGTCGAACCTAAAACCCCTTTTAAGGCATTGTTTTTTACCAGCCTTTTCAGTAAACGGTTCCTTTTGCTTAATTCTACCCCAGAAAACTATGAGGGAATTGGCTATACTCCGGAAAAGGGCGCTATTCTTAACACTCCCTTACATGTAGCTCAGGATATGAATATTTTGGATGAAGCTCGACTCAAAAATTTTAAGAAATATGGTATTCGGAATCAACGAGTAGAAGAACTTCACCAAAGTGCGTCCAAAGCGCTCGAGGAAGCCAAAAAAGCCAAGAAGTCGAGGAAATATGATCTCTATATTAAAAAGGTCCGCAAAGCATTGGGCTTAGAAGCTCGAGCCTATCCCGATGTTCAGGGGACAGCTAATGATACGATTAAGGGAGTAGTCTTTTATCTTGCTCTCCTATTACCATTTTCCTATTTTGCCGAAAGGCTACTTTTTGGATTTGTGGAGATCAAGAAGCGCCTTATTACTGTAGCTCTCATTTTTATTGTGATTTTTTTCATCTTACGGTTTGTCCATCCTGCTTTTGAAATCTCTTCTTCACCTTACATTATCCTAATTGCTTTTGTTACTGCAGTATTAGCAATATATGTTCTGGCTATGCTTATTAGCAAATTTAATGCCCAGATGAGGCGTTTACGAAGCAAAACCACAGCCATTCATGGAGTAGATGTGGGGCGAATTACTGCTTCTGCCACAGCCTTCTCTCTTGGTGTGTCCTTCATGAAAAAACGACGCATGCGGACATTTCTAACCACCCTTACTTTAGTACTGTTAACTTTTATAGTACTTTCCTTTTCTTCAGTTAATACCTATTTGAAGTTTTATCAAATTCCATATAAGAACAAGCCAAGCTATCAGGGCGCGCTGATTAGGGACCCCAATTGGATGCCGTTACAGGAAACCGTGCTTGATTATGTCCGCAGTGCCTTTGCTGACCAGGCTATAGTGAATCCCCGAGCATGGTTTTCTTCCCGTCTATGGGGTGAAAAAGATTTCTTTGAAATAGCTTCGTACAAGGGAAAACGGAGCTACACTACCGGGATTTTGGGATTAACAGCCCAGGAACCTTTGGTTACGGGGTTTGATAAGTTTCTTTTACCAGGAGGACGCTGGTTTCGACAAGGTGAAAAATATAGTTGTATTTTGCCAGCCTATATGGCCCGCCTTTTGGGTATTGAACCTCAAGATGTAGGTAAAGCGACAATAAAAATCTTTGGAGACTCTTTTCTGGTAGTAGGAATTTTGGATTCCGAAAAATTCAATAAATTTCGCGATCTGGACAATGAACCTCTTACTCCAGTTGACTACTCTATAATTCCTCAGCAGCTTATAGGTCGCCAAACTGATGTGGAGACTTTCCAGAGGAAAAGCGTACAGGCAACTATTCCTTCCTACAAACATTTGGCTGTTGACGGGGTGCTAATCCTTCCTTATGAGTATATTCGTGGGATCAATGGCACCATCCACTCTATTGCTCTAAAATTCCATCGCTCAGATTTTATTGGACTTATCGAAGAATTCATAACCCGAGTAACCCGCGTCGTTTTCGTTGGTATTGGGGAGCAGGTAGTGGCTTATAGCGCTGCAACCCAAACTTCTCTTGCCGGGTTGGGAAATCTGTTTATTCCAATTCTTATTGTTGCGCTCATAATGTTAAATACTATGATTGGTGCTGTTCAGGAACGTGTTCGTGAAATCGGTGTCTACAGTTCGGTGGGTTTAGCACCTACTCACATTGCCTTTCTCTTCCTGGCCGAGGCATGTGTCTATGCTATTCTGGGAGGGATCATTGGATACGTACTGGGGCAGGCGGTCAGTAAAATAGTGACCACATTTGACCTTTTGTCAGGTTTGACACTTAATTATTCTTCTCTGTCGGTAGTATTCTCTACACTGTTGGTAATGGCCGTGGTTCTGCTTTCTACCCTCTATCCTGCGCGAAAAGCCGCACAAATGGCTGTTCCTGATGTAACCCGACGGTGGGTTTTTCCTGAACCAAAAGGTGATTATTTAGACTTTGATTTTCCATTTGCAGTTTCCGGACAAGAAATTTTAGGACTTTATGTCTTTCTCCTTGATTACTTTAGTGGTTTTGAAGAGGAGTCTGTAGGTAATTTTTACACCAAAGGAATTAAGCTTTCTCAGATTGATACCGAGCAGGGCAAGGGTTACAGAATGTTTATGAAAATGTGGTTGGCACCATATGATCTTGGGCTTAGTCAGGAAGTAGAATTGTTAGCGATACCGAGTGGTGAGTATAATGTTTTTACGATTCGTCTTAAGATACATTTGACTAGTGGCGATATGGCCTCGTGGAAACGTATCAATCGACGGTTTCTTAAAGATGTGCGAAAACAATTTTTGATCTGGCGTACTGTCGCTGTAACTGAAAAGGACAAATACACCGAACGTGGTAACCAAATGTTAAAACTTGAAAAAGGAGACTGATTTTTACCCAGAACGCTCCAAAATTTGAGGAATGAGATTGTGGCTAACCAAAACTCGGAAATAAAATTTGATCTCCGTCCTGCTCTGGATGAAGAATACCTCGATGGTTTCAACATTCGTACTCTGTGGGGAGCGTTGTTCGTTGGTTTTGTAATGTTGCCCGGTGCGATTTATCTTGGTTTGATGACCGGGCAAAATATTGCTACTGCTGCTCCCTGGGTTACTGCTATTCTGTTCATCGAATTGGCTAAACGGTCATTTGTTACCCTGAGCAGACAGGAAATTTTGATCCTGTACATGGTAGCATCTTCAGTATTTGCAATCGAAATCGCCTTCGCTTCTGGAGCACCGCTTTTCGGTGGCCCGATAGGAGCAAAGGTATGGGATCAGTATTACGTCCAATCCCCACAAGCTGAGGGTTTAGGAATTGCTCAACATATCCCCAGATGGGTTGTTCCCCCCAAAACTTCTGAAGCCATAACGAATAGATCTTTTTTTCATCATGACTGGTTATTGCCACTGGGCATACTACTTTTAAGCCTTATGCTTCTGAGGATTAATAGATTAAGTTTGGGTTATGCTCTTTTTCGAGTTACCAGCGATATTGAACGCTTGCCTTTTCCCATGGCTCCGGTAACTTCGGAGGGTGTCTTTGCACTGGCAGAAACCTCGGCAAAGAAAGAGTCCTGGCGCTGGCGGGCTTTTAGTATCGGCTCGATGATTGGAGCATTGTATGGTCTGGTCTATATTGGCGTTCCCACGCTTTCTAATATTCTATTAAATCGAACTATCATGTTATTACCTATTCCCTGGATCGATCTGACTTCTAAAACCAGTTCAATTCTGCCTGCAGTAGCCACAGGAATCTGGACCGATCTTACCTATCTGTTTACTGGTATGGTTTTGCCGTTTAGCGTTGTTTTAGGTACCTTTACCGGAGTAATAGTAGGTAAGGTGATTGGGAATCCCATCCTGTATTCTCAGGGGATACTTCACAGTTGGCATCCAGGGATGGCTACAGTGCCCACTGTACTTTCTAATCTTTTGGATTTTTGGCTCAGTATTTCCATAGGATTGGCTGTGGTGGTAGGAGTAGTGGGCATTTTTAGTGTAATTAAAGCTATGGTAAGATTAAGGAGCAAAAAGGAAAACGCAGTTAGTGGCTTGAAACCTCCCCCAGGTCGTACTGACATTCCCATTACAGCAGCTTTTGGAATTTGGGCTGTTTCTACTCTTGGTTTTATTATTCTATGTCATTATTTGGCTCCCAGATTTCCGTTGTGGATTCTTTTGGTCTTTGGTTTCTTATGGACACCTTTTACCTCGTATGTTTCATCACGAATGATTGGACTGACAGGTAGCGCCACAGGTGCTTCTTTCCCTTATCTCAGAGAGGGTGTGACTATCTTGTCTGGATATCGTGGAATCAATATTTGGTTTGCTCCAATGCCTTTGTTCGATCATAGCGCGGTAGTTCAAAATTTTAAAATCCTGGAATTAACCAAAACAAAATTCGTGAGCTATATTAAGATGATGGTATTAGTTTTCTTTATTATGTTTATTTCCAGCTTGCTATTTTGGACCTTGATCTGGAAGTTAGCTCCGATTCCTTCACCTGCATATCCCTTTGTGGAGCGGATGTGGCCAATTTATGCTACTATTCAAAGCTTATGGATTTCCTCAACTCAAGCTGGTGGTAGCAGCGCTCATTGGATAGCACAGGCACTTAACGTTAAATATATTC
>Ga0164311_10000251_pt1 | contig 22110 bp, 21 predicted proteins | sample GuaBasSedimGuay2_FD_121796 | JGI IMG/M metagenome (GOLD analysis project Ga0164311, IMG submission 121796) | Subseafloor sediment microbial communities from Guaymas Basin, Gulf of California, Mexico - Guay2, Core 4569-9, 9-12 cm | ecosystem: Environmental > Aquatic > Marine > Hydrothermal vents... | reverse complement strand
GCATAAGAGACAAATAATTAATAAAACTTATAGACCTTCCTTTAAAAACTCTATCGCCCCATCTTTATCCAAGACCTTTTCTTCACCAGTCCTCATATCCTTAACTTTCACTTTATCTGCACCTGCCTCTTCGGGTCCAATAATGACTGTATATCTGAAGCCCCTTGAGTCCGCATAGCCAATCTGCTTTCCGATGTTCTTCGGCTTCAGGTATATCTCTGCTGGTATCTTCTCCTTATGTAATTGTCTGTAGAAATCAAGCGAGTATTTTACGGTCTCATCACCAAATATGGTAACAAGGCAGTATGGTCTGCCCAGTTCAGATGGGAACAGGTTTTTCTTCTCTAATACTTCTTCCAGTCGGTCAAGCCCGAAGGATGAGCCAGTGGCGGGAATGTCTCTACCCGAGAAGATGCCTATCATATTGTCGTATCTTCCACCGCCGGCTATTGAACCCAGACCCACTCCTTCAACCACGACCTCAAATACCGGTCCAGTATAATAGTCAAGACCCCTTGCCAAGGCAGGTGAATATACAATGCGTTTGTCATTGCCTGTCATCTGGTTGACTGTCATCATCAGTTCTGTGAATTCTTCTACCTCTTTTGTAATGTCAATCATCTTTGAAAACTCTTCCATCACATCTCTATAAGCGGTGGTTGGTTCTGACATCTCTATGAACTTCTTGATGCTTTCATTCAATAATTTATGTTCTTCCAAAAGCTTTATTACTCCTTCTTTTCCAACTCTATCTATCTTATCAAGTAATCTACTTGCCTTAAGGAGCATATCTTTCATAACGCCGAGTTTCTCCAGAATTGAGAATAGAAGACGACGGTCATTCATAAGAATTTTAAATTCACTTATACAGAGTTCATTGAGGACATCATACATAACGGAGATTATCTCTGCGTCTGCGATTGGGGATGAAGACCCCACTATGTCAAAATCACACTGGGTAAACTCCCTGAACCTGCCTTTCTGTGGCTTTTCTGCTCTGAACACCGAGCCAATCTGGTATCTTTTAAATGGGAATCTGATATTTGGATTCATTGCTACATATCTGGCAAGCGAGATTGTGAATTCATAACGAAGTCCAACCTCACGCCCACCGATATCAGTAAAAGAGAAGAGCAGTTTGTCTGCTTCCTCGCCCATCTTGCCCTTAAGTATGTCAAGGTATTCAAGGGTTGGTGTGAACAGGGGTGCAAATGAGTGGAGCCGAAATACTTTCTCAATCTTGTTGAGGATATAAACCCTTCTTTCCATAGCAGTTGGGTCAATATCTCTGAATCCCTTCAATAATCGTGGTTCTATTCTACCAGTCATTATGGTGAAAGGTTAATATATGAGTATGGTTTTAATCAAGAGTTAGAATTTGTTGGGTTGATATTAAGATAAATAGATGGTGTATTGATTTATTGCTCTTGACATATTTAATTATGTTTGATAGAAATAGTTTAACAGGTGCCCATGTAGCTCAGTCGGTAGAGCACCTGCATGGTAAGCAGGCGGTCACCAGTTCGAATCTGGTCGTGGGCTGTTTTTATATTGTTTTATCTATTATACTTTGTTATATTAGTTGTTAAAAATGTTCTTGATTATTTTTTATAGGAGGTTCTCTTATGGCAAAAGAGAAATTTGAGAGGAAGAAACCCCACATTAATGTGGGAACTATCGGTCATGTTGACCATGGTAAGACAACTCTAACAAGTGCTATTACCAAAGTGCTATCTCATAAGGGATTGGCACAGCCCTTAGAGTTTGATGACATTGACAAGGCACCAGAAGAGAAGGCGAGGGGTATCACTATTGCTACTTTCCATGCTGAGTATGAGACAGAGAACAGGCACTATGCTCACATTGACTGCCCTGGTCATCACGACTACATTAAAAATATGATTACAGGTGCAGCTCAGATGGATGGTTCTATACTTGTTGTAAGCGCAGCAGATGGTCCACAACCACAGACCTACGAACATGTTCTACTCGCCAGGCAGGTTAATGTTCCAGCCATTATTGTGTTCCTTAATAAGACAGATATGGTTGATGACCCTGAACTGATTGAGGTCGCGGAGATGGAGACCAGAGACCTCCTCACGGAGTATGGTTTCCCTGGAGATAGTGTGCCAGTTATAAAGGGTAGTGCTCTACTCGCTATGCAGAGCGGTGAGTGGGATGCCGAAGAGACGAAGTGCATACACGAACTATTGAAAGCCCTTGATGAATATATCCCCATTCCAGAGAGAGATATAGATAAACCATTCTTAATGCCTGTAGAGGATGTCTTTTCTATCACTGGTAGAGGCACCGTAGGAACAGGAAGGGTAGATAGAGGAAGGGTTAAGGTTGGAGATGAAGTAGAGATAGTTGGTCTGAGCGACAAGGTTAGGAAGACCGTGGTAACCGGGGTAGAGATGTTCAGAAAGATTCTGGACGATGGACAGGCAGGAGATAACATCGGACTTCTCTTGAGAGGTGTTGAGAAAGAGGAGTTAAGAAGAGGTCAGGTTATTGCAGCACCGGGTAGCATTACACCGCATACCAAGTTCAAGTGTGAGGTCTATGTATTGAAGAAAGAGGAGGGTGGACGACATACTCCATTCTTTGAGGGTTATCGTCCACAGTTCTACTTTAGGACTACCGATGTTACCGGTAGTGTTCACCTCCCTGAGGGAGTTGAAATGGTTATGCCCGGTGACAATGTTACCCTAACCGTGGAGCTGATAACTCCCATTGCGATGGAAAAGGAGCTCAGATTTGCTATCAGAGAGGGTGGCAGAACTGTTGGTGCAGGGGTAGTCACCGAGATAATTGAGTAGAGGGGTAATATATGCGTGAAATTGTGACATTGGCTTGCACTGATTGTAAGTCAAGAAACTATACTACCACCAAGAACAAGCGAGCCAGTAACGATAAGCTGGAGTTTAAGAAGTTCTGCCCTTTCTGTAGAAAACATACGGTTCATAGGGAGATAAAGTGAGATGTTATAGGGCAGTAGCTCAGTTTGGCAGAGCACCGGTCTCCAAAACCGGTGGTCGGGGGTTCGAATCCCTCCTGCCCTGCTGTGATTATTATGATTGGGAGAATAAAGAAGTTTTTTAGAGAAGTTGTTGTGGAGATGAAGAAGGTGACCTGGCCTTCTTATCACGAGGTTTTAGGTTCAACCATCGTGGTGATAATTACCAGTTTGTTCTTTGCAGTTATTGTTGGTGTATTTGACCTTTTTCTGGAGAAGGTTCTGTTCTTCATTGTAGGTAGATAACCATGAGTGAAAACAACTGGTATGTGATACATACCCTCACCGGTCAGGAAATGAAGGTTGCTCATGCTATCAGAAGAATGGCAGAGAAAAAGGGGTTAGAACACCTTTTTGAAGAGATATTGGTGCCAACTGAGGACATATCGGTGAGGAAGAAGGGGAAGACGGTCATTAAGAAGAAGGTTCTTTATCCAGGGTATGTGTTTATAAAATTCAAGCTCACTGATGAGAGCTGGACGCTGGTGCGAAGAACTACTGGGGTAACCGGATTTATAGGAACTGCTAGGAATAGACCACAGGCACTTAGTTCAAGAGAAGTTGAGGAAATGATGTCGCGGCTGAGGGAGGGTGCCGTAGCGCCCAGAGAGGAGATACCATTTGAGAAAGGTGACCCGGTAGTTGTAATTGGAGGTCCTTTCAGTGGGTTTTCAGGGGTTGTTGATGAGATATTCCCTGAAAGAGGGAAAGTAAAGGTTATTGTAACTGTATTTGAACGCTCTACACCGCTTGAATTAGATATACCATTGATAGAGAAAGTATAGTTTTTTTACCTTAATAGAAAGAAAAATGGTGAAAACCTGTTGATTTTATATGCGAATTAAAATATAATGTGAAATTTAATGGAGTAAAACTCCAATTTAGGGTTTAATTTGTATTATGGCAAAGAAGATATTAGGAAAGATTAAGCTTCACATACCTGCTGGTCAGGCTACCCTTGCCCCACCCGTAGGACCTGCACTTGGTCCCTGGGGTATAAATGGTATGGAGTTCTGTAAGGCGTTTAATAAGCAGACCGAGGATAAGGAGGGTTTGATTATTCCGGTTATAATCACTGTCTATCAAGATAGGTCATTTGATTTTGTGCTCAAGACACCCCCGGCTTCTATTCTTTTGAAGAGAGCACTAAATCTTGCCAAGGCATCTCCAGAACCAAAACGGCAGAAGGTTGGGTCAATCTCGCGGAAGAAGGTAGAGGAGATTGCCAAGACCAAGATGGAGGATTTGAACACCACCGACCTTGAATCGGCAGTTAAAATAATAGAGGGAACAGCACGGAGCATGGGCATTTTGGTGGAGGATTGATTATAGATTGAGGTATTAAGGGATGGTTAAGAGAGGAAAGAGATACAGAGGTGTAGAGGAGAAGAGGGAGAGAGGGAAGGAGTATCCTCTTGATGAGGCGGTAAGGCGTCTTAAGGAGATGGGTAGTGCCAAATTTGTTGAGACCGTAGAGATTGCGGTAAAACTCGGGATAGACCCAAGAAAGAGCGACCAGATGGTGAGGGGGTCTATTGTGCTTCCCCACGGAACTGGAAAGAAGATGAGGGTGTTGGTCTTTGCTAAGGGTGAAAAGGTTAGGGAGGCTGAGGAAGCGGGTGCTGATTATGTTGGAGCAGAGGAGCTGATAGAGAAGATAAAGGGTGGATGGCTGGATTTTGATGCAGTGGTTTCAACGCCGGATATGATGAAGGATGTTGGGAAACTTGGTAAGATTCTCGGTCCAAGGGGTCTTATGCCGTCACCCAAGACGGGCACGGTTACATTTGAACTGGAGAAAGCGATAAAGGAGATACTTGCAGGAAAAGTTGACTACAAGGTGGATAAGGGGTCTGTTGTTCATGCGCCTGTAGGTAAGATAGATTTTAGTGAGGAACAACTGGTAGAGAATATTTTGACATTTATGAGTTCTGTTATTAAGGAAAGACCAGCATCGGCTAAGGGTCAGTATGTAAAAAAAGTATATATATCATCCACAATGGGTCCCAGCATAAGGGTCTCAAGACAGGACATATTGGATAGATTATTGCATGGCGTTCCGGTAGGTTAGTATATGCCAAAACTGAAGAGAAAAGATAAAGAGGTCTTGATAGAGGAACTGGTGGATAGGCTCAAGTCAGCATCGGGTCTGATAGTTACAGATTTTCATGGCTTGAGCGTAGAGGAAATGACTGTTCTTCGCAAAAGATTACATAAGGTTGGTGTGTTATTCAAGGTGGTCAAGAACAGATTAGCGAAGATTGCATTTGATAAGGCAGAGATATCCGAACAGATGTGTGATGTTTTTCAGGATAGACCTACTGCTATAGCATTTGTTGACGACCCGTTTGTAGCTGCGAAGGAATTGGTTGAGTTCCTTGATGATGAGGATATTAGTTTGAGTTTTAAGGGTGGAATGATATCAGGTAGAATGGTTGACCTTGACTTTTTAAGGGATATAGGGAAGGTTTCTTCAAGTGAAGAAGTATATGGCAAACTTGTGAGTATTTTGTCTTCACCTATTAGCCAGCTTGCATGGTCGCTTAAGGGTATCATTCAAAAATTAGTATTGGTGATGAATGAGGTTGCTAAGGTAAGGGAGAAGGGCGAGGGAGGTTAGTGTATTTGTGGGAAGATATTGTTATGTTAATATCATAATTAGGGAGGAGATATTATGGATAAGGCATCTGGAGAAAAGAAGAAGACAACAAAGAAGACCAAGAAGAGTGTGACCAGCACTCAGAAGAAAACCATGTCAAAGGACGATGTTTTGACGGCGATTAAGTCAATGAGCATAATGGAAGTATATGAACTGGTGAAGGATTTAGAGGAGGAGTTTGGTGTTAGCGCTCAGGCGCCGGCTATGGTTGCGACTGCACCAGGTGTTACTCCAGCAGAGGCAGAGGCAAAACCTGAGGAGAAGACAGAGTTTGATGTGGTTCTATCATCAGTTGGTCAGAGTAAGGTCAAGGTCATAAAGGTCGTCAGAGAGGTTAACAAGGATAAGAATATTGGTCTAAAAGAGGCGAAGGATTTAGTAGATGCTGCAGAGAAAGAGCCGAAGGTGATAAGAGAGGGTGTGTCTAAAGAAGAAGCGGAGGAGATAAAAAAGAAGTTAGAAGAGGTTGGTGCTTCTGCAGAGTATAAATAAAGTTGTAAGATTTTACATATTGTTATGTAATTCTTTCATAGGACACTCATATAAATGTGTAAAGGGGGTGGTATAGTGAAAAATAACGGTTATAAAATCGTTGATTTTACCAAGTTTAAGGCGACTGTTGAACCTCCTAATCTGCTTGAGGTCCAATTGAGGTCCTATGAGGATTTCTTTCAGGCGAATGTCTCACCTGTAAAGAGGAAGAACGAAGGTCTTCAGTTGGTATTTCTTGAAACATTTCCAATATATGACTTAAATGAGGACTCATACCTTGAATTCGTGAAGTATTGGATTGAAACTCCAAAATATACAAAGGATGAGTGCAAAGAGAGGGGAATGACATATTCAAATCCAATATGGGCTACAGTTCGTCTGGTGGTCAGGGAGAGAGACCAGGAGAATGGTTCACTAAAAGTTAAGGATATCAGGGAGGAGGATATATATCTTGGTGAATTTCCCCGGATGACAGAGGAGGGGACTTTCATCGTGAACGGTGCTGAAAGGGTGGTAGTAAGCCAGTTACATAGGTCACCGGGAGTTATATTTTCTGAGAAACCTCATCCAAGCGGGAGGTATCTTTTCTCTGCATCAGTAATACCATATCAGGGGAGCTGGCTTGAGTTATATACCGATATGAATGATGTCTGCTATTTTACCATTGATAGGAAGAAGAAATTCCCGATAACTCTACTTTTAAGGGCCCTTGGATATGAGACAGACAAGGATATTCTTGAGCTATTTTACGAGAAAAAGAACATCAGAGTATCAAGCATAGATTTTGACTCGAATGAGGAGTATTATCTGGCGGAGGATGTTTCAAGTGAGAGCGACGATACAGTATTTATCAAGGCAGGGACTTTAATAAATGAGCAGTTGCTTAGAATAATAACTGAACTAAATATTGAAAGGGTGGATGTATTTATAGTTGGTTCTGATGAAGGTGATAGATTGATAATAATGAGTATGGCTAAAGACGACACTACTAACAAAGAAGAGGCGTTGATAAAGTTGTATCAGGCACTGAGACCGGGTGACATACCAAATATTCAGTCAGCCGAGATTAAATTCAATAATCTATTCTTCAATCCCCAGTTTTACAACCTAGAGAGGATAGGAAGGAAGAAAATCAACGAGAAGTTCGGGATGAATATAGATGAAAAACAAACGGCATTGACTAAGGAAGACATTGTAGAGGTGGTCAGGGGCTTGATAGAAATGGTCTCTGGTAAGAGAGAGCCGGATGATGTTGACCATCTTGGCAACAGGAGAGCTAAGACGGTTGGAGAGCTTTTATATAACAGGTTTCAGAATGGTATGAGACGCCTTAAGCAAGTCACCAAGGAGAGAATGTCCATCAAGAATGTTGAGGAGTGTATGCCCAGAGACCTTATAAATACCAAGCCGCTTGTTGCTGCTGTGGTTGAGTTCTTTGGAACCAGCCAGTTGTCACAGTTTCTTGACCAGGTTAACCCTCTGGCGGAACTGACACATAAGAGGAGATTGTCAGCATTAGGTCCTGGTGGTCTCTCAAGAGAGAGAGCAGGTTTTGAGGTGAGGGATGTTCACTATACTCATTATGGAAGGGTCTGCCCCATAGAAACACCCGAAGGACCCAATATCGGTCTTATAATGTCACTGGCAACATATGCCCGTGTAAATGAGTATGGCTTAATTGAGACACCATATAGAGTGGTAAAGGATGGCGTGGTTCAGAATAAGATAGAGTATCTCTCAGCAGATGATGAAGATAGATATACAATTGCGCAGATAGATTCTGATGTGGACAGTAAAGGGAAGTTAAAGGGTCCTCTTATTCTTGCCAGGAGGAAGAGTGATTTTCCCTGGGTTAGTCCATTAGAAGTTAACTATATAGATATTAGTCCTATTCAGATGGTCAGTATTTCATCGTCCTTGATACCATTTCTTGAGCATGACGATGCAAACAGGGCACTGATGGGTTCAAATATGCAGAGGCAGGCGGTTCCATTGCTCACACCAGAGGTGCCTTTAGTTTCTACGGGTATGGAGGAAAAGGTTGCCAGGGATTCGGGGGTTGTGGTTGTTGCAGAAAACCCTGGGGAAGTAGTTGAAGTAAGCAGTGAATATATAAAGATAAAGAGGAGTGGAACTGACACTGAAGAATATCTCGCAGACCTAGTTGAAGAGACAGATGTGGATTTTTACAGGTTGAAGAAGTTCAAAAGGACCAATCAGGATACTTGTTACAATCAGGTTCCGCTGGTTAAGAAGGGTGATAGGGTAAAGAAGGGAGATATAATAGCAGATGGTCCCGCTACTAAAAACGGGAAACTTGCACTTGGTCAGAATGTGTTAGTTGCATTTATGCCATGGATGGGTTATAACTTTGAGGATGCTATTGTGATAAGTGAGAGGTTGCTGAAAGATGATGTATTCACCTCTATACATATTGAGGAGTTTGAACTGGAGTGTAGGGAGACCAAGTTGGGACCGGAGGAGATAACGAGAGACATACCAAATGTTAGTTCTGATGCTGTTAAGAACCTTGATAAAGATGGAATAATAATGGTGGGTGCACCAGTAAAGCCGGGAGATATTCTTATAGGTAAGGTAACTCCAAAAGGTGAGACCGAGCTATTGGCGGAGGAGAAACTGTTAAAGGCAATATTTGGAGAGAAGGCAGGTGAGGTTAGGGATGCTTCTCTTAAGGCACCTCCAGGGCTCGAAGGATGGGTTGTTAATGTTCAGGTGTTTGAACAGAAGGAAGCAGTATCACCAAAGAAAAGGGCTAAAGAGTTGCTTAGAATAAAAGAGATGGAAGAAGAGGTGGAGAGAAAGCGCAAGAAACTCAAGAGGTCTAGGGATAAATGCTTGGAGAATATCCTAATTGGTGCTATTCCCAAGGTAGATATAAAGGATTATGAGACCGGAGATGTCATTCATAAGAAGGGGTTGAAGATATCCGAAAGGGATTTCAAGGAGAAGTTGCTACTCCCTATAGTAGAGGGGCGTCTATCAATGGAGGCGAATTTAGAGAGAAAGATAGATAGGATACTTATGGTATACAGGGAGAAGATTGGAGAGCTGAAGGCGTCTTTCGGGAAACAGGTTGATGCTATAAGAAAGGGTGACGAGCTTCCACCGGGGGTTTTGAAGAGAGTTAAGGTATATGTTGCGAGGAAGCGTAAGATATCTGTTGGAGATAAGATATCTGGTAGACATGGTAATAAGGGAGTTATTTCAAAGATACTGCCGGTTGAAGATATGCCCTATCTGGAAGATGGAACACCAATAGATATTATACTTGACCCGCTCGGCGTGCCATCGAGAATGAACATTGGACAGTTGCTTGAGACCCACCTTGGTTGGACTGCTCATAATCTGAAGTTCGTTGCAGTGTCTCCTATTTTCAGTGGTGCTACAGAACAGGATATCAAGGGTTATCTGAAGAAGGCTAATTTGCCAGAGAATGGTCAAACGGTCCTATATGATGGCAGAACAGGGGATAGGTTTGATGAGAAGATAACGGTGGGGTGGATGTATATAATGAAACTTAACCACCTGGCAGATGATAAGATTCATATGAGGGCGGTAGGTCCCTATTCCCTCATTACTCAGCAACCATTGGGTGGAAAGAGCCAGATGGGTGGTCAGAGGTTTGGAGAGATGGAGGTGTGGGCACTTGAGGCATATGGAGCGGCATATACTCTTCAGGAGATGCTTACAGTCAAATCGGACGATGTCATTGGAAGGTCAAGAATGTATGAGGCAATAGTTAAAGGGCGTCCTGTTCCTGAACCTGGGATTCCTGAGTCATTCAATGTTTTGGTGCGGGAACTTCGTTCTCTCTGCCTGGATATTGAGCCGGAGTTTGAGGGAGTGGAGGAATTTGAGGAGCAGAAAATATAATCTACATTACTAACTGGTTAGGTTGATATAGATAAAATTCTCTGTTAATATATTTTTTAGGGCGAATAGTTCAGTTTGGGAGAACGCCTGCCTTACAAGCAGGAGGTCATAGGTTCAAATCCTATTTCGCCCATTTTCGTTATTTAAACCTTATTGTATTTAATTAGGTCTAATCAAGCGAGATGATGAAAGGAGGGTATAGATGAATAATTCATTTAGAGTAACAGGTTTGGTGTTTATCGTGTCTATTCTGTTTCTCTGTTTCTTTCTTCTGTCCTGCTCGTGGATGAATGAAAGTAGTGATAGAGAGGATATTGAGGGGTTGATAAACGATGAGTATAAAGCATACTTTTTCCCCATTGATGAGATTGACGATGGAGGCATAACTGGTGAGCATGGTCAAGGTCTGCTTGGTGAGAAGGCCTACTTACACCCCTGGGGAAGGAAGATTAAGAGACCTTTTGATAAGACAATAGAGATAGAGATAAATGGCAATACAGCTAATGTTACTGTAATATGCGATATAGAGGGTGAATTTCTGGTAGATACATCAGATGATGATATTGAAAACCCAGGAAGTAAACCATTGAGCGATAAACTTATTAAGTATGCGGTTTTTGAGAAGAGCGATGATGGAAGGTGGATATTAACGAAGATATCACCTGCAGAGATTAAACTTGCTGATGAAGAGAAGCAAACAGTAAAGATAATATCGGTTCACATATATGATACTGATGGTGATGTTGATATGACCATAACAGACCCTTCAACTCTTTATGATGTAGAGACAGAAGTTCCACACTTTGAGAAGGATGAACTCGTATATGTTGAGGTTATAGCAGAGAATACAACAACTGAGAATTATGAACCAAGGTCTTTTGTTTATCTCCACTGGCCATATCATAGAGACCTCTTTTATGACCAGGGGGATGATACGCATTATTTTGGTAACTGGGCACCGCATAACGTTGGAGTTCATCACGCAGCAGTTGACATTCTGAACTCGGGATGTATTCAAAATGAGACAGAGGATGATTATAATGCAACAGCATGGGCGATGCCTTATGTAGTGTATTAGTTATTGAACTAAGTTGAATGCAGGTCGGACTATTAAAATGTCCGACCCTTCTTGTATAAAAATGGAGTTTAAGGTGATTATGCTTTCTTCTCAGAGATATAACCCTCAAGACCAAGGTCTTCTGGTCTTCTTCCTTCACAGAACACTTCATTAAATACCTTATTGAATCTTCTTATTGCAGCACTCTTGTTTGAGGATTTGACTATCGCATTGAAAATCTCGTCTGACATCTGTGAGAGTTCTTGAAGAATCTGTTCTTGAGTAATCTCATCTGTTCTCTTGATGAAAGTTTCTGATTCGCGAATCTTGAACAGACCATCCTGAACATTTAACTCATTGAAGGCAGGAACACGAGATGCAATCTCTTTTACCTTATCTCGCAACTTCCAAGGAGGTTTGACGGGATTATATAGACCATTTGGTTGAGCAATTCTTACGAGCAGGAGGTTTATGAAATGAAGCAGGAGACCTATCTTGGTAGTAAATTCCTCCTCTTCTTCCTCCTCCATTCTTTTTCTACCAGTTAATCCAAATGTTCCTCCTATTCTCTTTATGAATGTTTGAAATGCACTGGTTGTTTTCTCTTCACCCTTGACCTCTTTGGGCTCTTCTGTCAACTTTGCTTTCTCGCCTGTGACCTCAAGGAGTCCACTTGATACCAGACCGTATAATATTTTAGTCACTTGAAGTGACGAGAATCCAGTCAATTTTGCTAGGTCCTCTACCGACTTATTACCATCAATTAGAGATAGAACTCGCCACTCCTCAGGATTGAGGGTGATATTCTGTGAGCCATCCGGCGGATTGGGGGAGAATGATAGAACCGAGGTTTCGTCAGGAATCAATGTTCTGAGTTTAGACCATTCATCTATTCTCCTGGTGGCTTCAAGGATGAGATTCTGACTGCCGACTGTAATTGTCTTTGGAGTGGGAACTATCTTTGCCTCAAAGTTAAAATTGCCCTTGGTCCAGTTGAAAACATTATATATTACCTGTTCCCCTTCGCTGTCTCCCAGAACTGCATGAACCGCCTCCCCATCCTGGAAATATATCTCCGCCCTTCTTCCTTCACTATCTACAGTGAGAACCCCCGTCCTTCTTCCAATATGTATTAACTGAAGGACATCAGAGAGCCCAAAATCCTCCAATGAACCGCTAAATGCCATTGCCTCTCAATTATTTATACCATTTGTTAGCAAATTGTTCAATGATATTTTTTATTCTTATGTAAATAATGTTTATGATGATATTATGTGTATTTTCAGGAGAACTATAATTAAAGTCAGATACTATTTATCCCTGCTCTTTATACAATTCAAGATATAAATTAGCAGATACATCCCACGAGAAATTCTGTTCAAAGCAATTTATGACCAACTTTTGCCACATATCCCTATCGCTGAAGATGTCCCTCGCAATCTCAATGGTTGACCTCAGGGATTTAAAATCGTATCTGGAGAAGAGAAAACCGGTCGCTTTATTCTCCAAGATGTCTTCAGGTCTGGTTATGCCAATGATAGTGTCGTTCAACCCGCCTGTCTTTCTTGCTATCGGGGGTGTTCCATAAGCCATTGCTATCATCTGACTCAAACCACAGGGTTCGTATAGAGATGGAATAAGAAATACATCTGAACCCGCATATATTCTCCTCGCCAGAGGAAGGTTGAAGTCAATTATTACACTTATCCTGCCTTTGTTCGCCAATGTTATGTCTCTAAGCGACATGTGATATTTCTGCTCACCAGTTCCAAGTACTACGAATTGGGTATCATCTGGGATTCCATCAAGAAACATCTCAATTAGCAGGTCTACCCCTTTTTGTTTTGCTAGCCGGCTCACCATACCGCATAAAAGAGCATCATCTCTTACCTCAAGCCCTACCTCCTTTTGTAATTGTGGTTTGCATACCCTGCGCTTGGGGCTGAAATCGTCTCTGCTATAATTCGCCGGGATTTCTTTGTCAGTTGCAGGGTTCCACAGGTCGTAGTCAATACCGTTGGCTATTCCATATAATTTGTTTTCTATGCGTTTCAAGTCGTCCTCAATCCCATAGCCGAAATCGGGAGTGGTTATCTCCCTGGCGTAGGTGGGGCTTACGGTGTTTACCGCATCACACATTAAACCGCCTTTTATGATGGCAAATGTTCCATCTTCACCTAAATAATCCTTCTTTAGATATCTATCTGGTAGGTTAAGTTTCTTAAACATCTCAATCTTATACCTACCCTGATAGCCAAGATTGTGGATGGTAAATATGGTGCGAATTTGTCCAATCCTCCTTTGGTAATACTCTTTGTAATAGGGCATAAAAAGCCCTGTGTGCCAATCATTTAGATGTATCACATCAGGTTTATCTTCAAGGGATGCAATAAGTTCAAGGATGGCTCTGGTAAACAGGGCGAACCTGAATAGATTATCGTTAAATTCGGCATCTTCTTTTCCATAGAGAGTTTCTCTATCAAAGTATGGGTCATATCTAACAAATAGGGCATTGAAGTCATTGAATGCGCTTGCCCTCATTATTTCAACAGTGACTGTTTTTCCCAGGTGGTCAACCTTCAGGTCTATTATATTTTCAAACTCATATCCCTTATCTATAGTAGTTCTATACAGAGGTGTTATTACACTTACATCGTTTCCTTGCCTTTTGAGTGCTTTAGGCAATGAGTATGAAACATCAGCGAGCCCCCCTGTTTTAGCAAATGGTGATACCTCGCTTGATGCAAATAGTATCTTCATATACATCGGACCTTGATAGTGGCTGACCTTAGGTGCTCGGCGGCATCTTCAGGGGAGACAGGATTGATGTAAAAGCCAGTGCCCCACTCAAATCCTGCTACATTACCAAGCTTGGGAATGAGTTCTATATGCCAGTGGTAGTATGGTAATTTCTTCGTCTGGCAGGGCGCAGTGTGAAGCATCATATTATAGGGTGGGTTCTGAAGCACCGCCTCAAGCCGTCCAAATGTCTCCTTGAATATACTGGATAATTCTTTTATCTCGTCCAGGTCAGTATCGGGAAAACTTGCGATATGCCTCTTCGGTATTATCCAGAGTTCATATGGTAATCTACTGGCGAAAGGTGTGATAACCATAAATCTCTCTGTGTCAAGCACTATGCGCCTGTTGTCAAATTCTTCCTGGTTCATAATGTCGCAGAATATACAGCGTTCTTTCATTTCGTAATATGTTCTGCATCCAGCAATCTCTTCCTGAACCCTCTTCGGAACAATTGGAAGGGCGATTATCTGCGAATGGGGGTGTTCTAAAGTGGCGCCCGCAACACTACCATGGTTCTTGAAAACGATTATGTATTGTAATCTAGAATCATTCATCAATGCCACCATTCTCTCACGCAACGCCCAGAGATAGGACTCAATCTGTTCTCTATCTAAGACCCCGAATGTTGCATTGTGAACGGGTGTTTCAATCACTACATCGTGAGCACCAACACCGTTAATGATGTCATATATACCCATTCCCCTCTTCTTTAGTTCACCATCGGTATCAAGAGCCGGATATTTGTTGGAGACAATCCTGATACGCCATCCCCTTCCATCTTTTTCTCCATCGTCTCTATAGGCGAGAACCTCAGGTGGCGTCATCTTTTCGTTTCCAGGGCAGAACGGACAGTCACTCCTAAAGTCATTCACCGGAATGTTATTATGGTTTATAGAGAAATCATGGGGACGCTTCTGCCTCTCAGTGGATATTATTATCCACCTTCCTATAACCGGATCTTTTCTTAGTTCAGGCATAGTCAAACAAAAGTAATATTAAACTAATATGTTGGATAATAGTCAATAGTTATTTTCTTATATGTATAGGAATTATAATTAAAAAATAATAATTCAATAATTTTGGCACTATTGAAATGCACAATTCCAATAAATATATCAGATAATTTCCTTTTAGATAAATTATGGGTATTAGATATATAAGACCTATAATCAATATATTTCAGGCAGTTTATGATGCCAGTGCTATTGCCTCAATCTCAATCAGAGCATTTCTGGGAAGAGATGCGACGCCTACACACGCACGAGCGGGACTGTGCTCACCCATAAACTCACTATAGATGCTGTTAAAGAGTGGGAAGTCGTTCATATCCTTCAGGTATGCTGTAATCTTGATTATTCCACTTATTGATGAGCCTGCCTCTGCGAGTATATGGGAGATGTTAGTCATTGCCTGCTTGGTCTGCTCCTCAATACCACGCTTCAAGTCACCAGTCATTGGGTCTATGCCCAGTTGTCCCGAAATGAATATCAGACCACCGGCAAGCATCGCCTGTGAATATGGTCCAACCGGTTTTGGGGCTTTGTCTGTATTTATCTTTATCACAGTAATATTGTAGAATTTGCAGTTCTTTATTTCAACTGGAACTTACTTGCTTTAGTGGTAGCAGGCCAAATCCGGTTTGTCTTTTAAGTTACCTTTAAGATATAACTCAAGTGCTTTTTTAACATCAACCTCATCAGTGATGAAAACCTCTATTCCTGCATTTATTAAATCATCGTATATTCTTCTTCCCATTCCATGCGATATTACTGCCTTGCATCCACTTAATGCCTTAATAACTGTTCCATGGCGGTCAATGTTTTGCCTGCCCTCCATCTGTCTTGCGTGCCCCGTAAAGGTGTTTGGGAGGTATTCTTGCTTCACTAACTTATTACCATCAACCTCAAATATGACAAATCCCCTGGTTCTGCCAAAATGTGAACCTATTGTCTTCCCATCATCCGATACTATTGCAATCTTCATATCATATCCTCCAAATAGCAAGGGGGGTTATTCCCCCCGGTTTATCTTATTCTCCTTTCTTTTGTTCTTTTTCAAGTTTATCTTTTATTTCATTAAGTCGCTCCTCAAGATGTTTCATCTCTTCCTCAATGTATCTCTTCTCTGCCTCAAGGTCTTCCCTCGTGTAGGGAACAGTATATCCACTGCTGAAGACCTCGTATGCGGGAACAACCCTGCCTTCTGGTGTTTCATAGAATGCGTGGGGACCGTATCCACATCTACATGGTCCTACATATCTATACCCTGAGGGTGTTGTCGGTCTGGCTACTCGTCTGTCATACCAGCCACCAAAGCCGTGACGAAAACCTAATCCTAATCCTCTTGTGTAATACATCATATCACCTCCTACATTTATGGTTTTCTACCTCTTTGTCTGCCATTACCCTTTCCGCATGGACCTCTTCCCCTCTCCGTTGAGAGCCAGGTCCCTCTATCAGAATCTATTCTGTGAATATTCAAACTACCACACCTTGGACACTCTGAAGGTCTTGGCGTTCCGTATTCAGCGCTAAATGTATGACCACAGTCAGCGCATTTAAATGTCCTCTTTGCCATTATATGTTTACCTCCTGTTATGGTTATATGCAGACCGTTCACAAGAGCCATAGATGATTTATATCTTGCTCTATTCAATATTCGTCCAAAGGTGGGTCTTGATACTCCCATAAGTTGAGATGCTTCCTCCTGTGATAGACCTGAGTAATCAGCGAGCCGAAGCGCCTCTAACTCATCAAGCCCTATCTCAACAGGATTCCCCTGAGTTGTTCTACCCATCATAGTGGGACCAAAACAACTCACATGCGGTATATGATATATGTGTCTTTTTCTAAACGGTCTTGGCATTTTATATCCTTAAATATCGTTATGAACATATGTTCATAATTATTCTACCACTGCCGAATGTTTGTGTCAACTCTTTTTTCCACCAAATATGATTATCTATTTGATTTTATCTGTGTTCATCTATTAGAATTGGAGTAATAAATATTATGGCGATTTTCGGTAAGAGGAGTGGCGAAAGTAAGATGCCCGAGATTGATATCAAAGCATCCCTTAAGGTTAGACCGCCCCTTGGTAAAATTGTTCAGCAAATCCATGTTCCAATTCCCGAGAAACCAAGAGAGGTTAAGCAGAAGGTATTGGAGTTCCTGTCTGCTATTGAGTCCGCATTCAAGGTGAGGGAGAGGGATGGTGAGGTTCAGTTCAGAATAGATGGTGACTATATAGAGATATTCAGAATGGTAGGTAGTGAGAAGGAGCTGAGATACCAGAGGTGGGGGAATAAGCGAGTTATTCTCCACTGCGACGATAGGGAGTATGAGAACTTAAAGGCGCTCGGTTTGATAAGGGAATAGGGGGATAGTTCCGAAATCTCTAATCTTCTTGAACACCGAAACCGAAGGTTAGCGGTAAGAGAGGTTCCTCAATGAGTCCTTGAGTATCTCTGCCACCTTGCCACCCTCCGCCTTTCCAAAAAGCCCTCTCATTATTATGCCCATTAGATATCTGAATCTGGCATCGTTGTTTAGGTGGGTGGGATTATTTGCCTTTATGACTTCTCTTACTGTGCTTGCTATCTCACTTTTGTTAACCATCTCAATTCCCTTCTCCCTCAGTATTACTTCAATACTTCTACTATCCTCAATTGTCATAATTATCACCGAGGGAAGAATATCCCTGGGGAACAATCCCCTCTCATAAGCCCTGAATATCTCCACAAACCTTTCATCGCTTAATTTCTCAGTGTCATATCCCTCTCTTCTAATCCACTTAATATCTTCTGCTAACGCCTTCGCAATTATGGTTGGGTTGACTGCCACCTCGGAGGCAACTCTATCAAATGTGTCCTGATATTTAGAGTCAAGTAGTTCATTTACCAGATGCTCTGATAAGCCCAGCCGTCTGTATCTCTCTGCCCTTTCCCAGGGTCTCTCGGGAAGGTTTACCTCAATTCCCTTTATGTGTTCATTGCTTATGGGAACAGGGGGATGGTCGGTGTCGGGATACATCCTATTTGGTCCAGGTAGTATCCGCTCAAAGTCGGTTGTCCCATTAGAGCATGCTTGCCTGGTCTCATTGACCACACCGATTGTCGCCTCACGCATCCTTATCATTATCTCATCTACCGCAGTTTTCAAATCGTCCTCATCCCCCCAAACCAGAATGATACCACTCCTCTCCTCTACACTATGCTTCTTAAGAAACTTACTCCACTGGACTTCGTCGGGTGTTATTGAGGTGATTAACGATGGTGAGAGGATGTTCGGCAGGCGGTCCAGGCAGGCGATGACCCGAACCCTCTCTGATATCTCGTGCAGAAATGGCTTCCCCGGCTGAACGTTAAAGGCAAGCAAGTCATCCCAGCCCTTTGCCTCAACCATCTTGAATTTCATATTGCTTTTGATAGGTTTTGAAAGGGCATCGCAGATTAATTCCGATATCTCACTACCTACATCCATTACCCTGAACTCCATATTCTCAGCGGTGAAACCTCTACTCAATAGCTCTTCTCTCAACTCCAATAGTGCCTTCTGCCTCAGAGCTTCTATTGCGGTAAGAGGGGCGAACAACCCTATTCTGGGCACCCCTTTAATCTCTACCCTTGTTCCGCCATCTATGCTTACATTGATGTCCTGCCTTACCGAGCCAATTCCACGCCTGACCTTCCCTGTTGCCCTAAGAGTGCGCCCTATCATCCACGCTACCTCTTCCACCTCCCATGGAGTCCTCATATGTGGCTCAGTTATAACCTCTACAAGCGGTATCCCCAATCTGTCGGTCTTGAAGGTTATCCTGTGCCCCACATCTGAGACCTCCCTACATGCGTCCTCCTCTACCGTCAGGTGCCTCACACCAATTTTTCTGTCTTTGTATGGAATATAGCCATTTATTCCCACCACTGCGGTTCTCTGAAAACCGGTGGGGATTGAACCGTCAAGGTATTGCTTTCTGGTGATATGAACCTCGTCAACTATGTGGCAGTTAAGCATCAGGGCAATCTCAATGGCTATATCAAGGGCTTCTCTGTTTATCAGAAAAGGAGGTGTGTCGTCCATCTCATAGGTACATACCACCTCATCGTAGAGGAGATAGACCACCTCCTTTCTGGTCTTAAACTCCATCAATGCTGTTCCATCATATTCACCCAGTTCCGAAAGAGTGGGTCTCATATGTCTGATGGTCGCTGCATCTGGTTCACCATCCACCATCTTGGCAGGACATCTACAGTGCAGTTTCTTCTTGGTGTTCAACTGGTAATGAACCTCAAGCCCGCACTTGAATCCAAGTTGGGTGAAGTCAAAATCTTTGAAATATTCCCAGGGAATTCCCAAAACTATTTCTCTTCTTCTAATTTCGGCTTTATTATCTTATAGAGCATACCACCCGATATCACCTCTGACTCTTCTGGTTCTTTCCCCTCTATCACTTCCGTGGTTTCACCCTCGGGTGGTTTCTCCTCCTCAAAGGCAGTAGGGTCATATGGCAGGACCTCTTCCTCTATCAACTTCATTGCGCCCTTACCACCATAGTCAACCAGCATAATACTGGTGCCATCCTTCAGTGTCCTCTTTACAATGCCCAGTATTGGCACCTTTGGAGATACCCATATTTCCTCCAGTGTCTTGCCCTTGCTGATATGTTTAAAGTGCTCTGTCTCTATCTCGGTTCCATCGGGGAGAGAGAGCATCTCCCTGCCATAGCCCTTCATACTTAACTCAGGTATCTCAAATGCATTATAAGGTGCATAGCCCTCAAATATTTCCTCCAACCTGACTACTGGAACATACATCGCCTGTTTCCCGCCCTTCTTTAGGATGACCTGCCCCTGACCTATGAAAGGCTCATTACGTTCTATTATACCGCCTTCAGGTGTTTTTATGCTTATAACATAGCGACGCCCAAGGGTTGATATTTCTACCTCATAATTAGAGCCCTCCTTGCCTGTGATAGAAAGTGATACATCCTCAATCTTGCCGTCAGGGTAGGTTATACGGTATCTGGTCCAGGCACCGTCCCTCCACTTAGAGCCGGTTGTGTAGGTGTCGCCTCTTTTACAGGTGGAGGAGTTCAGAAGAGCGAGGAATATCATTGTTAATAAAAGTGTTATTAGTTTCATCAATTGGCGAGTTGGTATATTCATACAAATTATCACCACCTGTTTGCAAAAAACACTTATATAAGATATGCGAACAACTCATCCGAGAGAGTAAGACCCATAGGGGTCAGCGATATTCTATCATAATTTTCGTTGATAAGATTACATTTTATATGCGCAGGGATGTCTTTAAGAAGGATTTTTGCATCATAGTGATATTTCTTCTTGAATTCTTCTATGTCCACACCTTCCACTAATCTGAGGGCAAGGACCATGGCTTCCCTGGCTCTCCTCTCCTCATTTAATACTTCGGTATGTTCTATGGGTAGTTGCCTTCTGGAAATGGCATGGTGGTATAAATCTAAGTCCAGATAGTTAGTATATCTTACACCATTGAGAAATGACGATGCGGACGGTCCAAGCCCCATATACTCACCGCATTTCCAGTAGTTCAAGTTGTGAAGGCAGAAGCGGTCGTTTAGCGCCAGATTTGAAATCTCATAATGTCTGTAGCCAGCAGAGGTGAGTTTGCTTATGGCATGTGAATACATTGTCACCACTTCATCATCGTATGCTTTATACCTGAGCATTGGATTGTCCTCCCTGATGCTCAATTCGTAAATACTTATGTGGTCGGGCTTCATTGATGCCACCCTGTCAAGCGTTTCGTCCCATACCCTCATACCGCCTTCAGTGAGACCATATATAAGGTCAATAGATACATTATCCACACCTGAATCTCTCAATTTATAATATGCCCTTTGAATTGTCTCTTCATTGGTTCGCCTACCGAGCACTTTTAATTGTTTATCATCAAGCGATTGAACACCTAAGCTCACTCTGTTGACACCGGTATTCTTCAGTGCATCTATTTCAAGATTGGCTACATCCTCAGGATTGACCTCAATAGTGAACTCGGTCACCTCTGTTGTATCAAAGTAGCACTTCACAGTGTGGATTATCTCGGTTAAGACCTTCTGGTTGATGGAAGGTGTTCCTCCACCTATGTATATGGTCTCAATGTGTAGTTTGCCCCTCAAGCCGATGGATATGAGTTCTGCTTCGGTTGAAATCAACTCTGGGTAGTTGAGCATGGTCTCTTCATCTGCGACAATAGAGTAGAAGTCGCAGTATGGGCATCTGCCTCTGCAGAAGGGTATGTGGATGTAAAGCCCCGCCATTGAAATGCCTATTCCCTCTTCTTCCTTATAGACCTGAAGATGAGAATCATTGCAATTACAGCAACAGCAATTATAACCAGCAATATTGACAGTTTGGCGAGAAGCGTTAGTCCGCTCCCTTCAAGACCCAGAAATTTCTTCTCTTCTAATTTGCCCTTATATGACTCAAGTGCTTCTATTATCATCTCCCTGGTCTTATACTTGTCGCACAAATTTCTGAATTCATCTCTGTTCAGGGGCTCAGATGTGGGGATTATCACCTCTGCGAACTCTGGCACCAGTATGGTATATTTTCTGGTTTTATAGTTCCCATCAAGCTTTACACCAGGGACCTCTGATTTGACCACAGGGTATCTATCGTAAGCCACATTTATGACAACGGGCTTGACGCCCAGAACCGCCCAGCAGAGCATACCTCTTTCTACCATTCCCACTGGAACTATCACCCTTATGTCTTCACCCATCAGGGGGTCACCTGAGAGGGCATCCTGCCAGAACTGGAGATATCTTCTTGCCTGGTTGACCACTCCACCCGCTTCGTTCTCCAGTTCACCCTCCTCAAGTTCGGGTTCTATTCCAATGTTGACACAGGACTCTATATAGAAGCCATAGAAAAGGTCCTTCATATAATCAAGATACTTCTTAAGGTTCTCTTCTGATGCCTTCCCATTGTGAAGGGGCTTAAGTTCATACCATTCCTCATCAAGATAGTTGCTTAGTATCTTTTCCAGAAAACCATATCCCCTTGCCACTCTGAGATAATATGTCGCCATTGGTTCAAGTGTGAACTCAGGGTATATAGTAACCTCTATTATTCTCTCCGGCGGTGGCTTTGCCTCTGTGATATATTTTTCAAGCGATTTAATATGTGTCTCCCTTGCCTGGGTT
>Ga0164311_10000250_pt1 | contig 22113 bp, 18 predicted proteins | sample GuaBasSedimGuay2_FD_121796 | JGI IMG/M metagenome (GOLD analysis project Ga0164311, IMG submission 121796) | Subseafloor sediment microbial communities from Guaymas Basin, Gulf of California, Mexico - Guay2, Core 4569-9, 9-12 cm | ecosystem: Environmental > Aquatic > Marine > Hydrothermal vents... | reverse complement strand
TTTTTCACAGCCTCCGAGTCCACCGGCACTTTAAAGGCCCCTGGGGAGAGGGCGCTTATCTCTATCCCGAATTCTTCCTTGACCTCGAGCACCTTGTCTATATCCCTTTTGGATACATAAGGGCCCCTTCCCGAACAGAGCCCTCTTATCTCGAAGGCCCTTATACCCCAATCCGTACCTATTTCAACGGCCGTGGAGAAGTCGGAACTTATCTCGTCGGAGACTATCGCTACCTTCATCACATACCTCCCTCAGGACATCTACGACCGGCTTTCCCCGAGTGGATTTAGAGCTGTGCCGCAACGATAGGCCTACAACCCTCGCCAATACTTGAGGTACTCCTCCCTGGTCCCCAAGGATTCTAAAAACTCCGTATAACGGGCCAGAAGCCCCTCGGCTATATCCCTCTTCTCCGGGAACAGGTTCCTCTCCTGCTCGGGATCGGAAGGGAGGTGGTAAAGCTCGTGGCCGAAATATTGACCGAGGGCCTTAAGCCTCATCGCTATCCCGTCCACATCCTTGGTCTCCCCCTCCTCCGCCATCTCCCCCGAGCCCGCATATATGAAGGACCATTCCTCGGTGGTGATGGTGGTCCGGGGAGCTCCGGCCCTGCCGTGGATTATGGTGGGCGAGGTGACTGCAAAATCCCGGATGTGGACCTTCTCCCCCCTCAGCAGGGGAACGAGCGACCTACCGTGCATGGTCCCTGGATCTTCGGCTCCGGCAAGCTCTACTATGGTGGGCATGATGTCTGGCGGCTGAACCAGCTCACCGCACCTGAAGCCCCTCCCTCCCGGCATCCGGATCAGGAGCGGAATGTGGGCAACCTCCTCGTAGAGGGGAGCGTACCCCTTGAATTCGTCCGTTATCAAGCTCTTACCCATAAGGCCGTGCTCTCCGTGGTAGAACCCGTGGTCCGTGGTGAAGATGATCACAGTTTCGTCCAACAGGCCCAGGTCCTCCACCTTCTGCAGCAACATCCCCACCCAGCGGTCCACCATCGTAACCTCGCCGGCGTAGAGGGCCCGCACATGCTTCAGCTCCTCGGGGGAGAGGAAGTCGGTGGGCGCATACCTCGGATATATCACCTCCTCGCCCTCGTAACCCGGGTCGTACCGATCCACGTACCATCTGGGTGGGTCCCAGGGCTCGTGAGGGTCGAAGGTGTCGATATATAGGAAGAACTTCTCGTGCCTGTAGTTGTGCTCGAGCCACCGTATGGCCTCGGTCATGGTTCTGGCGACGAAGTAATCCGACTCGTACCTGCGGTCCCTCGTGTTGCGCAGGTACTTCTTCACCCCTTCGGGGTTTCTGAGCTTCTCGGGCGAGCAGGGGAGTTCCACGTCGAAGTGGTCTGTCATGTAGCGTTCGTGTTCCTGTCCCCTGATCCACACCCACCCGTCGAAGCCCCTGTCGAAGTGGAACCCCTCCTCCAAGTGGTGGGGGGTATCGGCTATGTGGAAGGTCACGTATCCTGCCTCCCTCAGGACCTCGGGGAGCACGACCTCGTCCTCAGGCATGGGCTGCCAGCAGCCGTAGGTGTAGGTATATCGGCCTGTGAGGAGGTCGTAGCGATGGGGGACCGTAGGGAAAGATGCGGCGTACGCCCTGTCGAACACCACGGAATCCCGGGCGAGCTTGTCCAGGTTGGGTGTGGAAATCCACGAGTTGCCGTAGCAACCCAGGTGGTCCCTCCTGAAGGTGTCCGAGACTATAAGGATGACGTTCATGATCCCCCCTGTCTTGAGATTCTCGCCCTTAAAACTCTATCTCAACCCTGCCCTCCTTCCGCAGGTCGAAGCAGATGAAGACCTCCTCGTCCTTCTGGGTCCACGAATTCGGGACCAGGATGGAGTCAGAGGTGACCTCGCTAAGTTCCCCGCCGTCGGCGGTTATGCGGGAGATCCCGAGCCTTTCTGATAGGACGACCTTTACCGTGAAATCCGGACAGGCGAAGGGCGAACTGAACCGCAGGGTCACCCGTCCCTCCGACTGCTCCACCTGGACCTCGTAAGCCTTTATCGTCGCCCAGTACCGGGCAAGTTCGGAAGGAGTCGTCCACATGACCCGGTCCCCGAAGACTCGGTCTATCCTCCTCAAAAGCTCCTCCAAGATCATGAACCCGTACCTGTCCTCGGGCCCGTAGAGCCTCTGGAAGTGGCTGTGGAACACGATGCAGCTCCTGTCGGCTAAAAGCTCGGCCATCCTTCCTGCACGGCCGTCGGCCGTCAGATACTTGTCCGTAGCCTCGGATACCCTCTCCGGCGTGGCGGAATCCCATCCCCTGGACTCGAAGAAGAAGTACTCCCTGCATCCACTTACTATGCTCACCACGGCCTCCCCCTTCTCCCCATCCAGGTACATAACGCTCGGGTTCACGCTCCAACGCCTCCTCTCGGGCTCCTCGTGCAGGAAGTACCATGTGAGGGATACGTCGTTCACCTCCTTCTGGGCGGAGAGCATCGCCCTCACGTAGAGCCCCTCCACCTCCCTGCCGAAGTCGCAGCCCGATGTCACTCCGTTGGCCACGATCCCCACGGCCTTCAGAATCTCCAGACCCCTGGCGATGTATTCCGCTAGGACCTCCTCGCTCTGCCAGTTGGACCAGGACCACTCCGACTCCGGCAGGAGCCTCTCGGTCTTCAGGTCCAGCGCCTGGGTGTGTGTAAGGACCTCCGGAGTGATGTCGAAGGCGGGGACCAGACGCTCCCTCACCACCCGGATGAACTCCTCCAGTCTCTTGGGGCTCAAGCCCTTTATTCCTCTATCTATCCGACCTAAGGGATAGGGGTCCGGGGACTTATAGGTAGAAAGGTAGGGAACGAAGCTTATCTTGCCCCTGACCCCGTACCTTTCCACGAGGTCCGCAAGATCGTTTATGAACTTCCAGCTCCTTTGGAAGTCCTTGTCCTCCTGCCAGACGTCCCCCACCGTCCAATCGTCGATCAAGATGCAGATCGGAACCCTCAGCTTCGGAAGTTCGGGTCGTATCTGGGAGATCATCTCCGGCTTTACTGATGAAGCTCCTCAGATGTTCATGCCTAACCTCATCGCAAGCTCCAGGCCCCTCCCCCTAAGCGGGAACGGATGTCCCCGGCTCGCATATGCGGCCGAGAACCTGAGGGGCCCCAACCTGACGCCGAACCCAGGGATCCAAACTACCCCATCCCCCCCTCCGAGGCAGAGTCTGAGGAAGATGGGGAGGCGCCCGTCTAAAAGGTCGGCCTCAGCCCCGAAGATGAACTCGGGCCTTTCGGAAACGCCGAACCCCTCCGAGAATCCCTGACGGTAGGTGAGGGAAATTTCCAAAGGAAGGGGCCTTAGAGGTGCACGACCTGGGGACAGGAGGGAATCGGACGATGTGGTGTCCGGCCTTGTGGTATCGGGCGTCGCTTCGGCCTGGGACGGCTCGGGCTCCCTGAAAAGTTCGAGCTTGTACGAGACCCCGAGCACGAGATACGAAGGATATGAGGTGCTGAAGCCGGAGGCGGAGCAGGAGGTGTCCGAGTAAGTGACCGCTTCCTCCATCGTGTCGATCTTCGCCACGTTCAGGGAGTCCATCTCGAAGGAGAACTCCCAAACTTTCGCCTTCCTCCATCCTATCCTACCCCCCAAGTTCTTAAGGGCAAGTCCTACCGAAACTTTGGAGCCTTCCGCCGCCATCCCGAGGTCGAAGGCGAACCCCCTTCCCGAAGGTCCGAGTTCGAACTTGGCCGTATCTACCCCTGCCGTGTGGATCAAGCCCCTTCCCTTGCCCCAGGCATAGTACTCTCCCATCACGAGTTCCCCTTCGGGCACCTCCGCATGTGCGTAGGCCCAACCGGTTATGTACTTCAATCCCACACCAGTTGAGACCTTCCGGAACCCCCAGCGACGCAGGGGTTCCCACCTCAGGTCCCACACATAAGCGTACGCTAACCTGACCCCCGAAAGAATGTAGCTCCGGGCCTCCATGTCGGTAAGGTCCAGTCTGTCTCCAGGCCTAAGGCCGTTCAGGAGTAACTCGAAGGGCGCCCTGGGCAAGCTTACGGACGTGCCGGCATCTACGAACGTCCCACACCCGAACCTTCCCACGGTGAAGGAAAAAAGGGGGGGAAGCAGGGAAACTTCCCCGACCCATCTCCATCCCCCCCTTAGGCGGTCCAGAAGTTCGTCCTTGTCCTCCTGTGTGAGGTACCTGCCGTTGTACTTGTTGTATAATCCTGTAGAAAGTGCGCTGTTCCAGAACCCCACCCTCACTTCCGAGAGCGAGAGGCTCAGGAAGGGGTTTCCGGGAAGCCCGAGGTTGGCGGGGTTGCCCCCTAAGGCTTCCACACCCCTGGCTTCCAAAAATCCGGTGTAGAGTGGCCTCGGAGTCCCGTACACGGTCCCCAAAATCGTCGCCCAGAAGGCCAACGATGTCCACAGCAGCCTCACCATCCCTCATTCGAACTTTATCCGCCCTCTCACTTCGACCCTCGCCCTCACGGTCACGTAATCGTCAGCCCTGACGGAGACGAAATCCTCGGTGGGGTCCAGATATAGGACGACCTTTGAGAACATCTTATCCCCACGGAACAGGTAGAACTTGGTCGTGTCCAAAACCACCGATATCCGACCGAAGCCCGGGCTTACTATCTCCCCACTTCGGAAGGTCGGCTGGGGCAGAGTGAAGGCGGCCAGGGTGTCCCCACCCCCTTCCGCAAGTGAGGATGAGTCTATGTCCGCCAGGATGTATACGCTCCCGCTCAACGGGTTGCGGTTGACCACCTCCCCCAACAGGGAGAAGACGTGTATCCGGCCCTCTCTGAAGGCGTCCCTGACTTCATCCGGCAACTCTACGGATTCTATCTCTCCGACCTCGACCTCCCCACCCCTGACCTTGAACGAAAGTGGGGCATCTATACTTATATCTCCCCTAAGTGTGTCGGCATCCGAAAGCTCCACATCCCCTCGGACCGTCGTCCTCCCCCAGAAGGAAAGCTCTGTAGGAAATATGTTGAGGAGCCGGGCCACGTCGATAGATATCGTCTGGTCACCACGTCGCAGGGTGATCAGGGTGTCCAACCTCTCCTCCGTCCCCACCTCCGTCCTCCTCGCCAATATGTGCGCATCCAATTCCATGCCCACCGGAACCCCACGAAGGCCGAGCTTGAGGAAAGTGCTCCTGAAGGCCACCCAATCCGTAGTCCCCTCGGGCATGTCCTCCAAAGGAAGCTCCACCTCTATCCTCTCGATCTCGAACTCCTGCGGCTTCAACAACCTCCCCCTCAGATATGAGAGCTTGAGGGTATCGGTCCAGGCTTCGGCCTCTATGTAATCCTCAGCTCTGACCTCGGCGAAGTCCCCGGGCCTGGAGTCCTCCTCCGTATCCAGCGTCCTCACGGACAGCTCGTATTCGAGGCTGTCCAAAAAGCCCCCCGAAGGGTTCCTGAGTACAGCACCGGAGAGGTCTATAAAGATGTAGTTCTGGAGCTTGTTGTAGCGGAAGTGAAGGGTGTCCGAGAAGGGCCTTCCGTCCCTCCTTACGGCGGGGATGACGACCTCCACGTCGGAGTCCAGAGGGAGGCGGCTGTCCACGAAGAGGTGGAGTCCCCCCTCCTTTATGCAGGCCTCCTCCACCCTGGCCTCGAGCCCCGGGGTCGTCAGGTCGGTGGCCCCGTGGACCGAGAACCTCTGCTCCGGGATCTTGGCCCCTGCCCCCGTCACGGTAAGGTCCGATATGTGAACCTTTATAACGCACGAGGAATTGATGTCCACCTTGACCGGCTTCCCCCCGCTGTCCAGCTTGCCGCTGAGGCTAACCTTGAGGGCGTTCGGTATCCTTCCGACGAGCAAGAGCCTCCGGGTGGAGCTCCCTCCAGGTGGGATCGGCTCCGCTTCGGAACCAAAGACGACCGTCCTTTCGAAGGGAACGTCTGGGTCGGTGCTCTTCAAGGTGATACTTATCGAGTATAAGTAAATACCGCCTATGTTATTCTCTATCGTTATGTCCGCATAACCGTCCTTTATGTCCACATATAGGAAGTTCTCGAACCTCCCTAAGTCCTTCTCCAACGTAGGAATATCGAAGGGAGGGATTGCGGGCAAGGTCTTGCCGTGCATATCCCTGAACCTCCCCCCTGTAAGCTCGTCGAAGGTTATGGGAGGCGTGCTCTGGGTGCCGGGGGAATCTATGTGGATCTCGCCCATCCTCTCGCTGAAGGTGACGGGCTCGAGAGGGCTCAGCTTGAGCTTCCCGCCTACTCCCACGGGAGCAAGCTCCTCGGAGTATCGGAGCCTGTAAACCCCCAAGCTGTCCACCGTGAGGATGGAATCTTTGGGTATGTCCGAGAAGCGGTAGGTGTAGTCGACGAGGGGAACGCTCAGGAGGGTGTCCCATCGAGGGGGCTCGGGCTCCTCCGGGAGGGAACATGCCGCCGAAAGGAGGAGCCCAACGGATGCTGCCCTCAAGTTCAAGTCCCTTCCTCCCAGGAACTTAAATATCTCTCCTGTTCGGGGGTTAGCACATCTATCTCCACCCCCATAGCTTCCAACTGGAGCCTCGCGACTCTCCTATCTATCTCCTCAGGAGGTTCGTACACATGGGGCTCAAGTTCGTCCCCGTGTGCCACCCCGTAAGCTATGACCAAGGCCTGGTTGCAGAAGGAGAAAGCCATAACTGCCGATGGATGCCCCTCGGCGTTCGCCAGGTTCACGAGCCTACCCTCGCCGCAGAGGTAGACCCTCTTGCCGTCTATCGTGTACTCGTCGAAGAGCGGCCTCACCCTCCTTACGGAAGAGGCGGCCTCCCTCAGGCCCTTCACATCTATCTCGTGGTCGAAGTGTCCCGCGTTGGCGAGCACGGCCCCGTCCTTCATCTTCTTTACATGCTCAAGAGTTATCACGTGTTTGCATCCCGTGACCGTCACGAAAACGTCCCCTATCTCTGCGGCCTTGGCCATGGGCATGACCCTGAAACCGTCCAGGACCGCCTGGAGGGCCCTGAAGGGGTCGACCTCCGTGACCACCACGTTCGCCCCCATCCCCCTGGCCCTCATCGCCACCCCTTTCCCACAGTTCCCGTACCCGGCCACCACGAAGGTCTTACCGGCGAGGAGGACGTTCGAAGCCCTGAGTATCCCGTCTATCGTGGACTGGCCGGTGCCGTAGTAGTTGTCCACGAGGTGCTTGGTGGGAGCGTCGTTCACCGCAAATATGGGGTACTTCAGCGCCCCTTCCCTCTCCATGGCCCTGAGCCTTATGACCCCCGTCGTGGTCTCCTCCGTGCCGAAGAGGAGGCCGGGGATCAGGTCCTGCCTTTCGGTGTGCACGGTGCTCACGAGGTCGCACCCGTCGTCGACCGTCACCTGCGGTCGGGTGTCCAGGACCCTCCTTATGAACTTATAGTAGTCCTCCCTGCTCTCACCCTTGTATGCGAAGACCTGTACCCCCTCATCGGCCAGGGCTGCTGCGACGTCGTCCTGGGTCGAGAGGGGGTTGCAGCTCGCTATGGCGACCTGGGCCCCGCCGGCCACGAGGGTCCTCACCAAGGCTGCGGTCTCCTTCGTGACGTGCAGGGCCATCCCCACCCTTACGCCTTCTAAGGGCTTGGTCCTGGAGAACTCCTCCCTCACCTTCATCAGGGCGCCCATCTGGGATTCGGCCCATTCTATGTTCTTTTTGCCCTGCCCTGCCAAGCTTATGTCCCTAACCTCGTATGCCATATCAGCTCCTCGTTTCGCCTCATCTGGTGTAGATCAAGGCCTTCTCGGTAAATTCTGGGTCCGACAGGTGGCCCTGGAATGCCTCCACCTTTATGGTCTCGTCGTCTATCATCTGGACGAGGAGGGTCACGTCCGGAAGCTTATCTATCCCCATCTCAGGAAGTAGGTTCCCACGCCGAGCCCCAGCCTATAATGACCCGGAGATAACCCACCCGTCGTTCCTTCATATACTCTTTGACCCAACACATTGTACAACTCCACCTTAAGTTTGTCCACCTTGACCGGGAGGGATAAGTCCACGCTCAACCTGCCGTCCGTAGGGTTGGGGTACGGTACGCCGAGCGAGAATTCCGGGAGGACCTTCGCTTCCTCCTCCACTTCCACGAAGATCGGGCTGTAAGGGAGGCTGAACTTTACGGGCCCGGATGAGGAGCTGACGCCACCGGATATCATCTGCCCACCTTTCCTCCTACGCTTCCCCCACGGCCCTCCTGAGTTCTTCGACCTTGTCCAACTTCTCCCATGTGAACCCTTCGTCGTGCCTTCCGAAGTGGCCGTATACCGCTGTCTGCCTGTATATGGGGCGACGGAGGTTGAGGTGCTCTATTATCCCCTTGGGCGTGAGGGGGAAGTGCTCCCTTATGAGCCTGACTATCTCCTCGTCCGAGAGCTTCCCGGTGCCGAAGGTCTCGACGTCCACCGATACCGGCTCGGCGACGCCTATGGCATAGGCAAGCTGTACCTCACATTTGTCGGCGATGCCTGCCGCCACTATGTTCTTGGCTATGTACCTCGCCATGTAGGCCGCGCTCCTGTCGACCTTAGTGGGGTCCTTGCCGGAGAAGCACCCACCGCCGTGCCTCGCCATACCCCCATAAGTGTCGACTATTATCTTCCTCCCCGTAAGTCCCGTGTCCCCCTGAGGCCCCCCTATCACGAACCTGCCCGTCGGGTTCACATGAAATACCGTCTCGTCGTCCAGAAGCTCCTCGGGTATGGCCTCCCTTATAACGTGCTCTATTATGTCCCCCTTGAGCCTCCTGTAGCTCACATCCGGATCGTGCTGGGCGGACACCACTACAGCGTGCACCCTTATGGGCCTGTCCTCCTCGTACTCCACCGTCACCTGGGACTTTCCGTCCGGCCTGAGATAAGGCAATATCCCCTCCTTGCGCACCTCTGCGAGCCTTCTTACTAGCTTATGCGCCAACATGATAGGCATAGGCATCAGTTCCGTCGTCCCCCTACATGCGAACCCAAACATCATCCCCTGGTCCCCGGCCCCCTGTTCCATGTGGAGCCCCTCGCCCTCAAGGACCCCCTGGGCTATGTCGGGGGACTGTTCGTGGATGCTGGTGAGCACAGCGCAGGAGTGGTAGTCGAGGCCGTACTCGGCGTTGGTGTATCCTATGTCCCTTATAGTGTCCCTTATGACCGTAGGTATGTCCACATAGCAGTCCGTGGTGACCTCACCCGCCACGAGGACCATCCCCGTGGTGAGCAGGGTCTCCACCGCCACCCTGCTGTAGGGGTCCTGCGCCAACATGGCGTCCAGGATGGCGTCCGATATCTGATCCGCCACCTTGTCCGGATGCCCCTCCGCAACCGACTCCGATGTGAAAAGATGCCTCTTGGACATGTCCCCTCCTCATTCCGTCCATATAGGGCTGGACCAGGCCATGTGCCCGTCCGCCTGGATCACCCTCAGGTAGTAATACCGACCTCTTCTAGCCCTATCCTTCCAGCGTACCTCCAACTCCCTGCCCTCGACCTCCCGGCCGTAGGCTACCTCCGAGTCCTTAACTACCTCCACCTTTATGGGAGCGGTGCCTGCGACTTTGAAGTACACCTCCAGGTCCCTCGGGTCCTTCACCACGCCGCCCATAGGAACGCCGTTTATCCTGAAGTCCAAAAGCATCCGTGCTCCCGTGGTCCCGTAGCACCTCCTCGACCTCAGAGCCCAGAAGATAGCTTCCCTGGTCAGCTCCCCTGCGAGCACGCATGCAAGGCCTCCGGGAGGGGTGCCCGGATGGCCGGTGTGGTCGTCCGAGCCAGCTATCACCCCCAACCTGTAGCCCCTCTCCCATGCAGCCTGAACCGAGTGCTCCCCGTAGCACTCGGAGGAGCCCCATATGGAATATATCTCGACCACGGGCTCCCACTTGGGGTCGTGCTGGTCCCAGTCCGTCCTACCGCCGTACTTGGTGTGGTGGGGCACGGCTATCGCATCCATCCCCTCTAGTTTCGAGAAGAGCTTGTTGGGGGTGTCGGTCTCGGGCTCGTTCGCCGGGAAGTAGGGTCCCTCGTCTCCGAGGTAATACACGCATTTGTCCCCCCATACCGTCCATCCCCCCCACTCGAATCCCACGAAGGTCACGAAGCTCCCAGGGGAGTTGTACTCGTCGGCCTTGGCTACATCCAGCTCCCAGAAGTCATCCACCGGAAGCCGCTTGGCACCTTCCACGTGGTTCGTGAGGGCGCAGAAGTCGAGGAACCTCACATCCCTCGCCCAGAGGTAGTACTCGTCTATCGTCCCCCTCCCGTCGCAGTGTTCGTTGTGCCCGTGTATGTCCCCGAAGTAGGCCCCCCATCCCTCGGGGAAGAAGTCCACGCCTATGGGGGGACTTTGACCTATCAGGCCGTTCCTCTCGTCCACGAGGGTTACGGTGTGCACCCCGGGGGTCCTTAGGACGAGCCCAGAAAGCACGAGCTTGCCGTCCCTCACCTCCGCCTCCCTCGGCACCTCGGCCTTCGGGTCGGTGCAGATTATCCTCACTTTGCCGGAGTATCCCGGGCTTGGGTTACCATCTTGGCCGTCCAAGGCTAGAGCCCTAAGTTGGAAAGGCCCTCCCGACCGGACGACGGAAGGTGCTATCACATATAGGCACCTCGGATGTCCCCCCGTCACCTCCAAGACCGGAAAGGAGGCTATCCTGCGGTACCTCCCGCTGTTGTCCAGGTCCAAAGCTACCGGGAAGGGATAGCGCATGCTCATCTCGGGCATCCTCATAGGATTTCCGAGGGGGTCGGCGAAGTTCAAGGTCACCACCTCCCCCTCCCCTAGGGGATACCCCTGAACAAGTATATCGGCTATTCCGTCCGAAAATGTAACGTCCAACTTGGGCCTGGGGTCGGTGCAGGAGACGGAAAAGTAGGGCGTGCGTGCCCTGAGCACCGTGTCCGAGGTGAGGGGCTGTAGGTCCCCGAATGGGGTCTCGACGGCTATGTGGCCGTACCTACCTACGCCGCCCGGCCCTGCCCGGAAGTGGAACTTGAGGTACACCTCCTCGCCGGCCCGGACCCTTTCAGGTTCGAGCCACGCCTCTCCCGGGACGGGGGGCTCGTGCACGAACCTGCGGTACTCCCTCCACCACTCCCTCGTGCCGAACTCCATCCTCCTCCAAGCCTTACGGACTCCAAGTTGTATGGCAGGTACGACGGCGTCCATCAGCTCACCCCCAGGCGTACCTCCGACGAATCCCCGACGTTTAGCCTCTGGTAGGCGCCGGAGACCCTCGCCCTGTCCCCGACTATGGAACCCTCCAGAAGGCATCCCTTCACGAAGGCCCCTTCCCCCACTATGCTGTTCCTAACTATGGACTCTTCTATGTGTGCCCCCTCCGCCACCGACGTGTAAGGGCCCACTATGGAACTTTCTACCTTGGCCGTCGGAGCTACGAAGGAGGGAGGGAGGACCACGGAACCGGGGACATCCGGAGCGTCCCCCCTCTTGGAGAGCAGGTGCCTGTTGGTCTCGAGGAGACTTTCGGGCTTTCCGCAGTCGAACCAGTCCTCGATCTGGAAGGCCTCCAACCTCGCTCCCCTTTCCACCATCTCCTGAAAGGCGTCCGTGAGCTGGTACTCGCCCTTGGTCCTCCTATCCTCGTTTATTATCGTCTCCAGGCTTCGGAAGAGCAAGGGGGTGTTCCTCACGAAGTTCACCCCCGCTATCGCAAGGTCGGACACGAACTCGGAGGGCTTCTCCACCAGGCGGACTATCCTGTCGCCCTCGGTAACCACCACCCCGAACCTCCTCGGGTCCTCCACCTGCTTCACGCCTATCCTCGCATCTGCTCCCCCCTCCAAAGCACCCCTCAGGTCCCCCTCGAATATGGTGTCCCCGTATATGATGAGGACCGGCTCACCTTCGGTATACTCCCTCGTGAGGTATACTGCATGTCCGAGCCCGAGTTGCTCCTCCTGTTCCACGGCGTAGAGCCCCAGCTCCGGGTACTCCCTCCTTACATATTCCACTATCTTCTCCCCCAAGTGCCCCACCACGAGCACCACCTCGTCCACGCCCAACTTCACCACCTCGTCCAGGATGTAGGCTAGGATAGGCCTTCCGGCGACCTGGAAGAGGGCCTTGGGGGTGGTGTAGGTATGGGGTCTGAGCCGGGTCCCCATCCCTGCCACGGGGATTATGGCCTTCATTCCGTCCTCCCCGCCGAGCTTAACAGAGGCGGTCCCTCCCCGGACCTGTTGAGGGGGTCCACCGGGAAAGGACCGCTCGTAAGGGGAAGGCCGAAGAAGGATAGGAACTCCTCGTTGCTTGTGAACTGTGGAAATATGCCGCCGAACGATGGATCGGGAAGCACGAACGGAGGATCGCCCATACCTAAGGGGTTAAGTTGAGCATCGGTGAGCACGAGATCGTCGTAGAAGTTATCGTTCCCGAAGTTCTCTGGGTTCCACCTATGGTAAGGCAGGAGGGCCTTGAGGTCCTGTGGAGGGTGGTCGAACCAGGCGGATAGGTCAACCAAAAGTTCCTCCTCCTCCCCATTCTGGTCGAAGTCCTCCCTTAAGGCCACGGGCCCGGAGAGGAGCTGCCTCACCTTGGCGAGCAGGTCCTCTACCGTCTCAACATCCCTGAGGAACTCGGGGGTATCCTCCTCCGGCCCGATCTCCTCGTCCAGGGCCTCCAAGACCTGCTTCTTGATGATGTCGTCCTCCTGAGGGTCTTCCTCGGACCTTATGAAGGCCACACCATCTTCGAGCTTTATCAGGGCTGCGAATATGTCTGACTTAGCCTTAGATGGATTACCGCCTGAGCGCAGTGTGAGGAACTGGGATTCCTTATCGAGGTACCTCAGGTAGGCCAGCTTGAGGGAGTCGGACTCCGCAGATAGGACGTCGTAGCTTCCCATGTAGTCGAAGTCAAGGTTGTACGAGGTGAAGATGAGAAGCCATGCTCTTAAGAGCCTTACCTGAGCGTCCAACACATATACCTCCCCTAAGTCCACCTCCAAGGAATCCACCTCGAGAGGAGGCAGGAATCCCTCCTCCATCCCACCTGCGAGCTCCTCCATGAAGGGCTCCAGGGTCTCCGCATTGATGTAAACCTTAAATTCCTCGTCCTTCTCCACCTCCTCTAAATGTCCCAGGGCCCTCCCCAGGCCCGGGAGCACCTCCTGTTCCACGACATCCTGAACGTCGCTCATCCTAAAGATGGCAACCTTCGCAGCACCGGGTGGCCATGCCCTCTTCGCCATCCTGTAGAAAGCTATCGGAGAGCTGGCCATAAGCTCCACCGGGGACTCACATGGAAGCCCCTCGAGGATGCTGGCCAGGCTGTCCGCTGCGTCCAACACCCTCCTGTTCTTGAGGATCGTAAGGAGTTCCGTTATAGCCATTCCGAAGTGGGCCAAGGAATTGGATGGGTCAAGCCTTAACGCCTCCTCGTACAGATCTCGGACGTAGCTCAAGTCCACCTCCCCCAGGGCCTCCTGGGGAGGGGCTTCGGGCTTGACCTTGCTTAAGTTGTCCTCCAGAACCCTACCTGCCTCCTCTGCCTTCGCCCTGGAGGCCTCCCGGTCCACCTTGGGCTTCTCCTCCGGACCGAAAAGCTTGCAGGACAGGAACAGCACCAGGACGCCGGTGAGCATGCACTTGCTGCGCATCTTGTCCTCCTTGTTTTAGATCCCTCACCAAGATAACCTTCGCTGAGCCCCCTAAAAGTGAGCTTTGTCACATCAGAGGATATCCTTTACGAACCCCAAACGTTCCTTGTATACCTCCGAAAGGAACTCCCTCACGTCCCGTCCGCTGTGCATAGCGAGGACCTTTCTGGCTACCTCCCTGGCTTCGCTCAAGGTGCTTTTCCTTATCACCTCCTTGACCTCCGGGATGGCCTTGGGGTTCATACTGAAGGAATCTAAACCCATCCCCAAAAGCACGGGCGTGGCCAGGGGGTCGCTCGCCATCTCCCCGCAGAGGGCCACAGGGATGTCGTTGCCGTGCCCTGCCTCTATCGTCTCGTATATCAGCCTGAGTACCGCCGGATGGAACGGATCGAAGAGGTAGGCCACCTTATCGTTCCCCCTGTCCACGGCCATGGTATACTGTATAAGGTCGTTCGTCCCTATGCTGAAGAAGTCGGCCTCCCTTGCGAGCCTGTCGGCGACCAAGGCCGCCGAAGGCACCTCTATCATAGCCCCCACGGGAGGGTCCTTGAAATCGGCCCCCTCCTGCCTGAGCTGGAGCTTCGCCTTCTCCACCATCTCCTTCGCCTCCAAGAACTCTTCGATCCCCGATATCATGGGAAACATTATCTTGACGCTTCCGAACTCGCTCGTCCTCAGGATGGCCCTGAGTTGTTCTAAGAACACCTCCTTCCGCATGAGCGAAACCCTTATAGCCCTCCACCCCAAAAAGGGGTTCGCCTCAGGGGAGGCCGACATACCGAGCTTGTCCCCGCCCAGGTCCAAGGTCCTTATGACCACGGGCCTCGGGGCCATCCCCTCCACGACCTCCCTGTAGACCCGAAACTGCTCCTCCTCGCTCGGAAGGTGGGGATGCACGAGGAACAGGAACTCCGTCCTGTAAAGCCCTATCCCCTCAGCTCCGACCTCCAGACATGTCCTCACCTCCTCCGGGAACTCTACGTTGGCCTCCAGCGAAACCTTGTGGCCGTCCTCTGTCTCGGCGGGAAGGTCCCTCAGGACGGAGAGCCTGGCCTCCTGCTCCAGGAGGGCCTGACGGCGCTTCAGGTACGTCTCGAGCGCTTCCTCGTCCGGGTTCACATGGACGACGCCCCTGTACCCGTCCACCACGACGGTATCCCCGGGCTCCACGAGCTCCGTGATGCCTTCGACGCCCACCACGGCCGGTATGTTCAGGGCGTGGGCCAATATGGCAGCATGGGACGTGCTCCCCCCGAGCTCAGTCGCCAACCCCAGGACATGCCTGCGGTGCATGTGGGCCGTATCGGAGACCGTGAGGTTGCGGGCGACGACCACGACCTCGGATTCTAAGTGGGCCAGGGACGGGGACGGCTCCCCCATGAGGCGCGAGGCCACCCTCCGCTGTACGTCCAGGACATCGTACATCCTCTCCCTGAGATACGGGTCGTCCGAGGCCTTCAGGGCCTTGACGACCTTGCGCAGGGTTCTGAAGAATGCGAATTCCGCATTCTTTCGTTCCTTCCTTATCCTCCCCACCGTCTCATCTATTATAGCCCTGTCTTCGACCATGGCTACATGGGCGTCCAAGATCTTTGCGGCCTCCTCCCCCAACTCCCTCAAGATCCGCTCCCTGGTCTCCCTCAGTTCCCCCTGCACTTCCTCCATAACCTTAAGGAACTTCTCGACCTCCCTTTCGACCTCCTCCTCCGAGATGGTCCTCTCCTCTATCCAGAAATCCTCCTTCTCGTAGAGGAACGCCTGTCCCACAGCTATGCCAGGGGAGGCCGCTATGCCCTGAAGCACGAATTCATTCTTCATAAAATCCTTCCTCCACAAGCTCGGAGAGCGCCTCCACGGCCTCCTCGCAGTCCTCCCCCTCGGCCCTTATCGTAAGGTCGCTGCCCTGCTCTGCCGCCAGGGAGAGCACTCCCATTATGCTCTTCCCGTTCACCCTTTCCCCGTCCTTTATGATATAGATATCGGACTTAAACTTGGACGCTCTCTCCACGAACAAGGACGCCGGACGGACATGGAGGCCGAGTTTGTTGCGGATCGTGACGGTGCGCTCGGCAGCCTTCATATCCCTCCTTCAGAAACGCCAGACCGCCCCTATGTCCACCCCCTGATCTCCATCCTCGTTCAGCCCGAATAGGGCCTCGAACCTATATTCGAGCGAGGGGTTCGCCGAAAAACCTACGCCGATGAAGAGGACGGAGGACGCCTCGGGCTCCTCGGATACGGGCAGGTCCACATCCAACCCCAAGTAGGACACGAGCTGTGGGAACCCGAACCCTAAGGACGCCCTGATGTCCACCCGGAGGCTGTCCCGGTAGTGGGCCCCTAAGGAGGCCGAGATCATGGGCCCCCTGTCCCCTCCGATTATCCTGCGCTCCAGATCTATCCCTATATAGGTTGGCTCCTCGGCCTCCACACCGATGTGGAGCCCGAAGTCCGTCCTTCCACCCAGGCCGTACTCCATGTGTTCGAAGAGGCCGAACTTGAAGGACGGCTTCATCCAAACCAGATGCTCTATGCCCACCTCGTACGCCCCCCTCGGGACGGTCCGAGGACTATCGAAGACCCCCGCGCTGACCGCACCGGAAAGCGCAAGCACGGACCCGAAGGCTCCGAGGGTACGCATGTCCCCCTCCTTTTTAGGACCGACGAAAGCAAAATAGCCAAATAACATCCCCTTGTCAAGACCTTTGGGCCCGCCTCATAAGAGCGCACTCTGCGACCAAAGCCCCCGCTATGACCGAGGTGCAGAGGAGGTACGGGGCCCTGAGCCCCCAACCCTGTGCCACCCATCCTCCGAGGAAGGGCCCCGAAAGGAGCCCGCTTCCCACTATGGCCTCGTTCAGCCCGCTGTACGCCCCCATCTGTACCTGGCCGTAAAGGCTGTAGAATATGCCGAAGGAATACGTCGTCCCTAAGAGGAGGCCCAACAGCAGGAACCCTAAGGCGAAGCCTTCGAACCTCTCCGAGGTCATGACGGAGGCCATCCCGACCGTACCCGATAGCTGGGCGAGCAGGAGGTTCCTCATCTTTATGCCCTTCCCCCCCCTCGCCCTGTAATATGCAAACGTTGTGAGTTGTGTTAAGGATATGACAGCCATAAGTATGCCTAAGGTCCTCGGGGAGAAACCTATCTCGGTCCCCAGCTTGGGGAAGAGCGACCTCACTGTCCCCATCGTGAAATATCCCGCGAAGTTGGCCACCCAAACCGCATAAAGGAGCGACCTTCCTCCGCACCGCTCCGATGGAGGTCCCACATCGGGAGCAGAGGTCCTCCTTCCCTCGGGAACCCTCACCAAGATAGCTAAGATCGCCAGGTCGATCGCAGCAGCCCCCCAGAAGGGAAGCTTGAAGTCCGTCTGGAAGGCCACGCCTCCTAAGAGAGGCCCCACCACCATCCCAGCGCACCATGCCATGTTATACCCCCCCAAAGCTTTGGCCAAAGCCTCCCTTCCCTTCCCCTCAGCTATCCACGTCGCCAAGGGAGGCCAGAACAGGGACATGACCCCACCCCCGAGCCCCACGAGCAGGAGGAGGTATCCCACGCTACCCGTCCAGACCGCCACGGTGTACACGCCCGCATATATCGCGGCCCCTATCAGCATGAGCCTCTTAGGCCTGAACCTGTCGGCCAGCCTCCCTGCGAACGGGGCGGCCAAGGTATAGCACAGGGAGCCCACCGTCCCCACGAGCCCGAGCTGAAAGGGGGACGCCCCGAACCTTATGGCCAAAAGGGGGAGTGCGAAGTTGACCATGGAGACCACGACCGCCATCCAGAAGGCGGCCACCTCGAAGACCCCTATCTGCCCGAACCTTCCCATATCCCCTCCGAAAACGAGACCAGAATATAACCTCGAACCGCATCCCGGTCAAGGGACAAAAAACTCTTGCCTCCGGGGTTCCAAACGTATATTTTTTGTATGTATGTTGAAGGAACTTTACATAAGGGACTTCGCCATCGTGGAGGAACTTTCCCTCTCCCTCGGACCGGGCCTCACCGTTATCACGGGCGAGACCGGGGCGGGGAAGTCCATCCTCGTGGAGGCCCTCGGCCTCCTCCTTGGAGGGAGGGCATCTTCCGAGGTCGTCCGTCTGGGGGCCGAGAGGTGCAGGGTGGAAGGGCTGTTCGACATCTCGGGCTGGGAGCCGGCGTTAAGGGCGGTAAGGGCCTTAGGGGTGGAGGTGGAGGGGGAACTCTCCCTCTGCCGGGAGGTCTCAAGGGAGGGGAGGAGCAGGTGTTACATAAACGGGAGGCTGGTGCCACTCCACCTCCTCAGGTCCGTAGGGGAGGTCCTGGTGGACATCCACGGCCAGCACGAGCACCAGGCCCTCCTGAGGGAGGAGACCCACATAGGTTTCCTCGACAGGTTCGGGGGGCTCGGTCCGCTGGTGGACGAGGTGGGGAAGCTCTACGAGAAGTTCGCCTCCCTGCTCGAGCGGCTGGAGGAGCTCAGGGCGAAGGAGAGGGCCATATCGGAACGCAGGGAACTTTACGCCTTTCAGCTCAAGGAGATAGAGGAAGCGGAGGTACAGCCCGGGGAGATCGAGAGGTTGGAGGAGGAGAGGAAGGTCCTGGAGAACGCTGGGCAGCTTCTGGAGTCGGCCTCCTCCCTGGTGGAGGTCCTATACGAAGGGGAGGACTCGGTCGTCTCCCAGGTGAGCCGATGCCTGAGGACCTTGGAGGAGATGGCCAAGGCGGACCCATCCCTCGGCGAGCGGGTCGAGATCTGCAGGAACATGCTCTACGAGGCCGAAGACCTGGCCGACTTCCTGAGGGACTACGCATCCAGGATAGAGGTCGACCCAGAGCGCCTTGAGGAGGTGGAGGAGAGGCTCCTGCTCCTCAAGCGCCTCGTCAGGAAGTACGGGGGCTCCGAGGAGGCGGTGCTCAAGTACAGGGACTTCCTGAGGGAGGAGCTCGAGGCTTCGGAGGGCATAGGGGAGGAGATAAGGAAGGCCGAGTCGCAGGTTCATGAGGCCCGTAGGGCGCTCTCCCTGGCCTGCCTGAGGCTCTCCGAGGCCAGGAGGGAGGCAGCAGAAAGGCTCTCCCGGGCGGTCGAAGCGGCCCTCTCCGACCTGGGTATGAAGGGTGCCTCCTTCCAGGTCCGCCTGGAGGCCCAGGAGGACCCCGAGGGCCCCGTCGAGGTAGGGGGGAGGAGGTTCCGTGCGGGTCCTTCTGGGATGGACACGTGCAGGTTCTACTTAGCGGCTAACCCCGGCGAGGGATTCCGCCCCCTGGCCCAGGTGGCGTCGGGCGGGGAGACCTCCAGGATAATGTTGGCCCTGAAGTCCATCCTCGCCGATGTGGACCAGGTCCCCACGGCTGTCTTCGACGAGATAGACATAGGGATCTCGGGAAGGACCGCAGATTCTGTCGGAAGGAAGCTGAAGGAGTTCTCCCGCTCCCACCAGGTCCTCTCCGTGACGCACCTGCCGCAGATAGCCCGCATGGCCGACCTCCATCTCGTGGCGAGGAAGAGGAGGAAGGGGGGCCGCACCGTGACCGAGGTCCTCGAGGTGAAGGGGGAGGATAGGGTGAAGGAGATCGCAAGGCTCCTCTCCGGAGGGAGGATATCTCCGACCGCGAGACGACATGCCGAGGAGATGCTGAGGGAGGCCAGCTATGCTTAGCCCCCACAGGCTCGCCAACTTCCTCACCCTGAGCAGGATAGCCCTCGTCCCCCCGTTCCTGGCCTTCCTCATATCCGAAGGAGGTCCTGGTCCCATCTCCAGGGCCCTGTTGGTTTATATGGTCCTCTCGGACCTTCTGGACGGCCCCGTGGCCAGGAGGAGCAGGACCGACAACCCCACAGGCCGCTTCCTTGACCCCTTGGCGGACAAGCTGATGGTGGGGTTGGGATATATCGTGCTCTCCTTCAAGTTCGATCTGATCCCGTCCTGGCTCACAGCATTGATCTTGGGGAGGTTCGTGCTCGTAAGGGGGCTCTGGGGCCTCGTGTTTTTGACCTCGGGTATGGACCTCGGCTCGTTCCTGAGGCTCGGGAACGCCCTCACGAAGCCCAACTGGCTCGGGAAGGCGGCGGCTGACACACAGATGGGCCTGTTCTTGGTGGTCTTCTTCCCGTTCCTGGGCTTCCTCCACACCCCGGGAGTGTACATCGTGGCCGTACTTACGGCCTCCTCCGGAATCTATTACCTCATCCTGTCGGCCAGGGCGCTCCGGGACACCGAGGTCCTCCTGAGGCCCCAGGTCAGGTGGAGGCGCCTGGGGAGAACCATCCACAGGGCGTCGTCGGCGATTGCGGGACTGGTATGGAGGGAAAGCTCGTAAATTGGGGATATATATGAAGCCCAAGGTAGCTGTGGTCATGGGGAGCGAATCCGACAGGGAGGTCATGAAAAAGGCCGTGGAGCAGTTGGAGGCCTTAGGCATATCCTGCGAGACCTTCGTCGCGTCCGCACACCGCACCCCCGAAAGGGCGGTCGGGATAGCTCAGGAGGCGGAGGAACGGGGGTTCAAGGTTATCATAGCGGGGGCCGGCCTTTCCGCCGCCCTTCCGGGGGTCCTGGCCGCACACACCACGCTCCCCGTCGTAGGCGTGCCGATAGCCTCGGGGCCCTTGGGAGGTATCGACGCCCTCCTCTCCATGGTCCAGATGCCCACGGGGGTCCCCGTAGCCACCGTGGGGATAAACAACGCCAAGAACGCGGCGATCCTGGCCGCAGAGATATTGGCCCTGAGCGATGAGGGAGTAAGGAAGGCGTTGGAGAGGATGAGAGGGGGATGGCGAGGATAGTGCCGTTCGAGCGAGGTATCGAGGAGGCCCTCGAGGTCCTCGGTTCGGGAGGAGTGGTCGCCCATCCCACCGAGACGGTGTACGGGCTCGGGGCCGATCCCTGGGACCCAGAAGCGGTGGAGAAGGTACGCCGCATCAAGGGGAGGGCCGAGGGTAAGGGGTTCATCCTCGTGGTCTCGGAAGTGGGGATGCTGGAAGGACTGGTGGACGAGGTTCCCGAGGCATTCCAAGTTCTGAGCGAAAGGTTCTGGCCGGGCCCCCTCACCTTGGTGTTGAAGGCAGGACCCAAGGCTCCCTCCTGGTGCGAGGGTACGGTGGCCGTCAGGGTCCCAGGGCACGAAGGCCTGAGGAAACTTATAGCGACCTTCGGCAGGGCCATCATCTCTACGAGCGCCAACCTTTCCGGAGGCAAACCCGCCGAGACAGCGGAGGAGGTTGCCCGTAACTTGGAGGGCGTGGACCTGATATTGGACGGGGGGAGGTGTTCCGGCCCTCCTTCCACGATCCTGGACCTCTCCTCCGGAAGGCCCCGCATCCTGAGGCTGGGAAGGATACGGCCTTAGTGCTCGGGCCGGCTCTTGAAGGTCGGGGTGTCCAGGTAGGTCACAGGACCGGAAGGTACTCCTCGAGCTCGTAGGCCGTAACCCTGGTCCTGTACCTTTCCCATTCTATCTTTTTATTTTCTATAAGCTTGTAGAATATGTGGTCTCCGAGGGTCTCCCTTACGAGCTCGCTTCCCTCGGCAAGCTGGATGGCCTCCCATAGGCTCCCGGGCAGGGTCCTTATGCCCAGCTCCTCCCTCTCCTCGTCCGTCATCTCGTAGACGTTCCTCTCCACCGGAGGAGGAAGCTCGTAGCCCCGCTTTATCCCCTCTAGCCCCGCAGCGAGCATAACTGCGAAGGCAAGGTACGGGTTGCATGCTGGGTCGGGGGCACGGTACTCCACCCTCATCGCCTCCTCCTTGCCGGGCTTGTACACAGGGACCCTTATGAGGTCGGAGCGGTTCCTCAGGGCCCAGGTTATGTAGACCGGAGCCTCGTACCCTGGTACGAGCCTCTTGTAGGAGTTCACCCACTGGTTGGTCACGAGGGTTATCTCGGGCGCGTGGCGCATGAGGCCCGCTATGTACCGCTTCCCGACCTCGGAGAGGTGGTACTCGTCGTCCGGGTCGAAGAAAGCGTTCCTGTCGCCCTGGAACAGGGACTGGTGGGTATGCATGCCGCTGCCGTTCTCGCCCTGGAGGGGCTTGGGCATGAAGGTTGCGTAGGCTCCATGTTTCAGGGCTATCTCCTTCACCACGAGCCTGTAGGTCATGGTGCTGTCGGCCATGGTGAGGGCGTCGGTGTAGCGCAGGTCTATCTCGTGCTGGGAGGGAGCGACCTCGTGGTGGCTGTATTCCACCCCTATCCCCATGGCCTCCAAGGTCAAAGCTATGTCCCTCCTTATGTCGCTTGCGACGTCCAAGGGCGTAAGGTCGAAGTACCCCCCCTGGTCCAAGGGCTCCGGGGACTCGCTGCTTTTGAAGAGGAAGAACTCGAGCTCCGGCCCGACGTAGAAAGTGAAGCCCATATCCGCCGCCTTCTTCAGCATCCTCTTGAGAGCGTAACGGGGGTCCCCCTGGTGCGGGCTCCCGTCGGGCTCGAGGATGTCGCAGAACATCCTGGCCGTGGCTCCGCCCTCAGTCGGCCTCCAGGGAAGTATCTGGAAGGTGGAAGGGTCGGGCATGGCTATCATGTCGCTCTCGTCTATCCT